>JAESFH010000002.1_pt1 | contig 251837 bp, 217 predicted proteins | sample 9269381 | NCBI WGS metagenome assembly JAESFH01 (sample SAMN14504062, study PRJNA617094) | algae metagenome | isolation source: Aphanothece sp. CMT-3BRIN-NPC111 and co-occurring heterotrophs from well... | place: USA: Clark Mountains Wilderness, California | collected 2010-04-18
CAACACCTGTTGCCTTAACGTTTTTTTTCCATAATCATAATATTTAAAGTATGATAGGAAGTTACGAATCTATCGGATGAATCGATTCACTTGAAGACTTACAAAACTACCGAAGGTTTTGTTCAACGTCGGGCTATAAGGCGTGCCGGCACAGCCAAAATAATCAAATTAAATATCAACTGTGCCGGCATGACTTATAGCTTTTTGTTGCACTAAACCTTCGGTAGCTCTTGCGCGCTTCGTAGTAGATTGTATCAATCATCAAAACGATATAATCTATGAACATCATGACACAACAAGAGACTACCTTGGTTCAGCGCGCTTGTGCTAAGGTAGCCGGATTCAAAACGCTTTACAAACGCCTGGAGAAAAAGATCATTGTAAGCGGTAAAAGCAAAAGTACACTCAACAATTACATGCGCTGCCTTGCGCACATCGCACTTCAGTACGATACCCTGCCTTCTAAACTTGACATTGAACAGATTGAAGATTATCTGCTCATTGTTAAGAAAAGAAACACCACCGCCTCCGAATCTTTCTTTAAACACACTGTCTATGGCCTGCGATTTCTTTTTCGGGTTGAAGGCCGCGATGACAAAGCTATCAAACTCCCATCCATCAAACGTGATAACAAGCTACCAGTCGTACTCTCTCGTGAGGAGATGAAAGCACTACTCAAGGCTAGCGCCCTGCTCAAGCACCGTGTACTCATCGGAGTACTTTACGGCTGTGGACTACGCTGCCATGAAGTACGTTCGCTGCTCATCAAGGACGTGGACTTTCAACGTAACATGATTCACGTGCGACAAGGAAAAGGACGTAAAGACCGGTACGTACCTATTGGTGAGAATCTTTCTCGTGGATTAAAAACGTATCTCGATGCAGAGCATCCACACAAGTGGCTCTTCAATGGAAAAGATCGTCAAGGGTTCTCACAGAAAGGTGTACAATGGGTAGTACGTGAAGCTGCCCGAAAAACAGCTATTCAAAAACAAGTCACTGTACATACTCTGCGACATACCTACGCTACCCACTTGCTCGAAGACGGACTTGATATCGTCTCCATCAAAGAGCTTCTTGGCCATGCGCACATACAGACTACCATGATCTACCTGCATGTAGCTAAGTCAGGTAGGCAAGTGCCTTTCTCTCCGCTCGACAAGCTCTATCAAAAAGTTTAGTCATGCGTCCGGCTTTCGAAGTTGCCAGGGTCATCAACGACCTCTGGCCTACATTGCTTTCATCTGATCGGTTCAATACATGGCAACTGCGAACCATGGATGCCATCCGAAGATGCCGCACCGCTTCTCTGGGTGGGCACGTAGACTTGTGTACTGACTGTGGACATACGCGCATCAGCTACAACTCCTGTCGTAACAGACATTGCCCGAAGTGTCAGCAGATCCAGCGCGAACGTTGGATTCAGGCACGAGAAGCTGAGTTGCTACCAGTTACATACTTCCATGTCGTTTTTACTTTACCTGATACACTTAACAGATTGTGTCTGGCAAGTCCTGCCTGCTCTATAAGATCCTCTTCGACACAGCATGGAGTGTGATGAAAAGTTTTGCTGCAGATCATAAGCATCTGGGAGCCGATACCGGAATGATCAGCATCCTGCATACATGGGGACAAAATCTCTCCCTTCATCCACACCTGCATTGTATTGTGCCTGCCGGAGGAATCATTAAAAACCAGCGATGGAGGCATGCGCGTGGCGATGGCAAGTTTCTATTTCCTGTTGAAGCAATGAGCGAAGTCTTCCGCGCAAGGTTTGTGTCTGCACTCAGAGCAAAGGTGAAGGGATTGGATCGCACCTTCTACAATCAGCTATTCAAAACCAATTGGGTAGTGTATACCAAACAAGCTTTCGGCGGACCTAAACAGGTGATAGAATATCTGGGGCGGTACACCCATAAAATTGCAATCTCTAATCATCGTTTGGTCAACGTTAATCAAAACGAAGTTACGTTTCGCTATAAAGACTATCGCGATGAAAGCAAAAGCAAAATGATGACCTTAAGCAGTCTTGAGTTTGTCAGAAGGTTTGCACTTCATATTCTACCCACGGGATTTATGCGCATCAGGCACTATGGTATCCTGAGCAGTAGCCGTAAGCAGGAGGCATTGCCACTTATTCATGAGCAGCTTAATAGTACTTATGTGACAACCAATGTTGAAGACAAACACTGGAAACTCATCGCACAAGACCTCGGATATGATCCGGATTGTTGTCCCGCATGCAAGCAACACAGTATGATTACAGTTCTCACCTTCGACAGGCGAGGGCCACCAGATGCAGATATGCTCAATGCGCTAAAAGAAAAGTATCGGGCAAGAGCCGTTCAAAAGATTGAGCAGGCTTAGCTACTGCTTTGCGCTTCTAAACAATAAAAAGGGCTAAAACCATTTATTGAACTGCAAGACTTTATCATACTATTCAAACTTCGAAGCAACTTCCTAAAGTTGCGCCTGGACTTGCAAAAAGAAACACAATACTTGATCACCTGAACTAAGGTATAATCCCCATAATACAAGCTCATCTCTCATACCGCTGCCAAGGTTCCGTGCAACACTGGCTTCACGCTAGGCCGTTCCGGCCACGCGAAGCCTTATTTATTGTGTGTAGTTATACTTCCACTACCATAGTTAAATTTCCTAGTCATTTGAATGGAGCGTCTTAAATTTTTCATAACACTTTTCACAAACGATCCTTGAATTATTGAATTTTTTAAATTTTTCTGTCCTGTCCGCCTCTTGTTGGTAAACGTATTCACATGCATAACACCACGCTTGAAGATCGTCCGGGTCCGAACTGTTTTCTATAAATCCAACCGGGTCAATTGAATTCAATTGATGGCAACAGATAATCGACGCACTCCCTTTACCGTGTTTACAATCAATTTCTAGTTTAATTTCTTTCATCAGTCCGTCTCATTGTCCAAGTATAATTGCACACAATGTTTGGCTATAATACGTTTGCCTTTCCAAAATAAAAATAAACAAAAGAAGGCAAATGCATTATAGCTGTTGTTGTAAGCTTGCCGCATGCTTCCACTCATTTCTTATTCAAAGTCGAGTAAACACCTAATAACTTGTATAGGTCGTCTCTACCACTCGCGTGTCCAAAGGCGTGAATTTCATTATTCCACCCTTTACTATATTTGTTACTTATAATTGTCTGGATTGAATAATCACCACTACACTCGAAAACTGTCCAGTCGTCATTGTCATCAAAGATCTTGCTTTTAATTGTCTCGACTTTGCAGCTGTCATTGGGTGGAGGAAATTCACTTGAAAAATTTCCAAAGTAGAGTCCTCCAGAGAACGCTACCTCTTTGGTTGTATCCTTCGAAGAAAAATAGAATACGCTAAAGTCTGGTCCTTCTTTCTCTTTTATATCATAGTCATTAGGTATCGAAATATAATAGCTTGTCTTCCCAATCTGGTTTTCTGTCAAACTATCCATGAATGCGTCACTAACACGGTGATCGTTGTTAATCCTGTTACAGCCAGACAAAAATATTGTCAAAAGAAGGGATACCTTAATTGCAGTAACTGATTTCATTCTAAATTTTCTCTTTAGTCCTCTTGTCTTTGCGGCTTGCTTACAACGTCGGGCTATGAAACGTGTGCGTATAAAACTTGATTCATTATCCCACGTTGCTAAGCGAAATTACGTGCACACATTTCAAGAACCTACAATACAGCATATGTTTTATAGCTTTTGTTGGGCGTTCGTTGCAATTCACTAGTCTGTTAATTTGTGTCCGATACAAGCTTCTCTGAAGTCCAGTTTTTCATTTTCCTTAGTCAAGAAGTCATAAATGGCCTTATAGTCCTTGTCCTTTGGAATGTTCAACGAATAGTACCCTTTAATTACTCCTTCCATTCCTTCATATTCTCCACCGAGTCCGCTTAGTTCTTTTAAGATTTCTTTTTTGTAGTCTTCATTGTCCTTGTCCAAGAAGATGATATTGATTGTACTGTTGCCAGATTCTGTTATGAGCGCTATCACTTTTGGTAGTCCATCGTCAACTTTCTCAGCTTTAACAATGTCGTCAGCTGCAAAGCCAGTTACAAAGAATGGAATATTGTCCAGCTTGTAAAAACATTCTTTCTCATCAATGAGGTCTGCGTACATTGTCTCGACTTCATCCCTGTCTAATATGTCATTATAAAACTCAAATCTTACTCTCATCTTTTTTTTGCAATGATGCCCAACGCTTAGCTATAAAACGTATGCGTCTAAATACCTTCGTCTCTGTCCCGTGTTGCTGACGAAATTTAACAGCACACAAGTTAATAACCTACGATATAGCATATGTATTATAGCTGTTGTTGCACTAAACCTTCGGTAGCTCTTGTGCACCCTGTAGTAGATTGTATCAATCAACAAAAAGATATAATCTATGAACATCATGACGCAGCAAGAGACTACCTTGGTTCAGCGCGCTTGTGCTAAGGTAGCCGGATTCAAAACCCTTTACAAACGCCTGGAGAGAAAGATCATTGTAAGCGGTAAGAGTAAAAGTACACTCAACAACTACATGCGCTGCCTTGCGCACATCGCACTTCAGTACAATACCCTGCCTTCTAAACTTGACATCGAACAGATTGAAGATTATCTGCTGATGGTCAAGAAGAGAAACACCACTGCATCAGAATCATTTTTCAAACACACTGTCTATGGCCTGCGATTTCTTTTTCGGGTTGAAGGCCGCGATGACAAAGCTATCAAACTCCCATCCATCAAACGTGATAACAAGCTACCAGTCGTACTCTCGCGTGAGGAGATGAAAGCACTACTTAAAGCGAGTACCTTGCTCAAGCACCGTGTACTCATTGGTGTGCTCTATGGTTGTGGCTTGCGTTGTCATGAAGTTCGTTCGCTGCTCATTAAGGATGTGGACTTTCAACGTAACATGATTCACGTACGACAAGGCAAAGGACGTAAAGACCGGTACGTACCTATTGGTGAGAATCTTTCTCGTGGATTAAAAACGTATCTCGATGCAGAGCATCCACACAAGTGGCTCTTCAATGGAAAAGATCGTGATGGGTTCTCACAGAAAGGTGTGCAGTGGGTGGTTCGTGAAGCTGCACGAAAAACGGCTATTCAAAAACAAGTCACAGTACACACATTGCGTCACACGTATGCTACACACTTGCTGGAAGATGGACTTGATATCGTCTCCATCAAAGAGCTTCTAGGCCATGCGCACATACAAACAACGATGATCTATCTGCATGTAGCCAAGTCGGGTAGGCAAGCGCCATTCTCACCGCTTGACAAACTTTATCAGAAAGCTTAGTTATGCGTCCGGCTTTCGAAGTTAATTTTTGAATATGGTCACTTTCATTTTTCATGACTATTGTGTCGTTGCCATATTTAATGATTCTAAACTTTTGCCCCCCTACATCGAATATGCTGTCATTCTCATTGAACTCCCAGGTGTTATCTTCTTCAGCATCTATATCCAGAGAAAACGTTTTAGTCAATTTACCCTCACTTACAATTAAAGCGTCAAAAGTCCCACTCGCATAGAATTTATTACAACCCCCAATGACCGCATTGTCTTTCTGTTCATCAGGGTAACGATAGAAAGCCCAACAACTTTCGTCTTTAATCAAAATTGTCTCAAGATTAGATTGATCATCCGTGCAGTTTGTCAATAAAAGAGTAAACAGAACTATTTTTCGCATAATGAGAAATTGTAGATGGCTCGTAAGTCGTCTCCGAGCCTTGCGCCTAACGGTTATGGTTGTTGCTGGTGCAGGTTAATATGAGATACACTACCTTCCACTAGTCCGTCAGTTATTGTTTCACAGTTTAATTTTACCACCTCACCCTGCACTTGCAACAACCTAGTGTTATGGTACGTTTATTTGGGGCAGCTTAGATATTATCGAAATTAATTAAAGACGTAATGTTCATAGTAAAACATCAATCTCCAAAATATACAATAGCTATCATTATAACAATGCAAAAATAAAGAGATGTTGAAAGGATATTTGATACATTCTTTAAGTTTCTTAAATCATCTCCATACCACCAAAATTTCCATTCACTAATTGCAATGTGTTTTAGTAGTGGCCATATATCGTTGAAGGAATAATTTGCTTTTAAAGGTGAATAATTTGTTCCATTAATTTTGTTTAATAAAATCCAGTTAATTATCCATCTCACTAAAAACATACAAATAACCAAACAAAATAATATTGGTAAAACTATTTTCATATTTAGAATTTAATGTACCATAACGTTAGTATATGCGCTGTTTAAATTTACCTTTAAAATAAACAATCAAAATTTAAATGGCGCATATACATTGTTGTAAGGCGTTGTTTATATCCATCTCTTGTGTTGTGTCACCTGTCCTTCGTGGTGTATCAATGTTATAAGTTTTTGTTCCGGGTTAATAAAAACATAATCCAATGGCTGCACGAAAGGAATCTCATTTTCCAATTGCCCAATATTTCTAACGAAGTCTAAAAGTTCGTTCGAATCTAACACGTATGCTTCTCTAGCTTTGAAACAATTATCTGTCACCACGTAAATTTGTCCCTGTGGTTTATACTTGTAGAAAGCTAGATTCAAAAATTCTTCTTCTTCAAAATCTATCTTTCCTTCTTCAAATTCCTCCCAGTTTGATATACTGTCCCAGTGTAAATCTGTCCCCTGAGAGGCTGCTAATTGGTGAATTGAATCCGGAATTAAATCCCAATTATCAAGGCTTGCACTTGGAAAGATGTCTTGAATTTCGTTTTTAATTGTTTCCAATTTAATTCTTTCCATTGACCTATCTGTCCATAAACAATGCCTTACAACGTTTGTGTTTGCGCAGTGGTGGGACTTTGAAACGCTTCATTGTCCCAGGTGACAAAGCGTTAAACGAAGATAGCACTTTGAGTTTACATTAAACCCCACCATCGCGCAAACATTTTGTTGTATGCTGTTGCCCTTCACCCAAATGTTTTTAGTTGTCCGTCCATGATTTCAAATTTGTCGATGTCAAATTTTTGTAATAAGTCCCATTTCGCTTTTCCTTTGATTTTCTTAATCGGTTTTATTTTGTCACCGTGGCAGTAGGTTTCTAAAAGAACAATTTGTCCGTTACTAGTTTTACCTTCAACAATTTCAAAGTCCGAATTGGGAAATTTCTTACTTGGATAAAAGTGTTGTCCCCCAAAACTTAAGATTTTATTCGGTTGGACTTGAAAGAGATAATAAATTCCTTCGTCCTCTTCTTCTGTCAGTTCGTAATACTCAGTTGTCTTTACTTGAATTGATGTCACCAGATTTCTGATTTTAAGTTCTTCAATTCCTTTTAGCTGATTGTCAAAAGGTGACTTGCTCTCAAAATAACTCCAAAGTCCTATTGATATGAAGATTAAAACAGTCACAATTAATAATGTCCAAAGTTCGCGATCAACATAAAAGCTTGCGATTGTTCCAATGACTAAACAAGTCAGTGTCCAAAAGATGATGAACTTTGTCAGTCGTGATTTTCTCTTCCCGATGTCCTTTACTCTTTTGTCAAGAGTCTTAATTTCTTGTCCGCTTAATTGTCTTTCGGTTTTCAAGGTCTAAATGTCATTGGGCAATAGCATACAATGTTTAAATATGCGCCGTTGCAGTTTTCCTTTCAAAATTTAACAAAAAAAACTGCAATGGCGCATATTTGGTGTTGTGGGCAGTTAATTTACTTCCACACTTTCCACCAAGGTCGTCTCTGTTGTATTTCTTCTTTTGTGTCGTATGTTTCTCCATCGTCCCCTTGCACTTTAGCGTTCAGTTGTCCAGCGATGTCAATCATTTTATTTATTATTTCTTGGTCTGGGTTATTTACAGTCACGTTGCCGTTCCTAAAATCAAACCAAGATTGATTGTCTCCTGATCTGTGTTTTGAATAAGCAGTCCAAACAGCAAGGCCAGCATTCTCGTACATCACCTTATCAGTCCCGGTTGTTGCCTCTGCATAGCCATCTAACTTCATCTCAGTATCACCCTTAACATACTTGATCCATTCGGCCAATTCGATATTGTTTGAGTTTTTTTCGTCAAACCAACTTTCTTTTCTTGTGATGTGAATGTCATATCCCATTGTCCAAAATTAATTGCCCACAACGCTGGTGTATAAGCCGTGGCGCTAAGCAAAAATAAAAAAATGTCCTCCTTATTAGCGCCATGGATTATACATTTTTGTTATGCACTGTTGCACACACACTTACTCCAACCAAGTCGTAACTGTTTTCCTAATTCCTTGTCCGTTATTGTAGTATCTAAAACGATCGAATCTTTTATCTCAGAGAATCCTCTATTTTTTCCCGTAGGTCCTCCGTTTATTGTAGGACTAAGAGAAATTTTTCCGTTCCTTTGATCCACCCCCAGGTAGAGCGCATTCTTGTGGTGTTCATTCCTATTTTTAAATCCAGCAGCTTTCAAATAGTCTTTATACTCCCCGGTTTCTTTCTCCTTTAAATCGTCTCTACTTTCGTATAGATGTTTCCGGAGCGTTTGTCCTAAAGTTTCAGAGTCTTCGTTTGCGCTGAGTATCGTCACATTTGCTGAAATAACTCCAGATGAATTCTTAATTCTATTTACAGTTTCAATTACAATCTTGTCAGGATACAATGTTGCGCCTGCTCCTTGTATTTTCTTCCTTGGTATAAAGATGCTGAAGATTCCCATGTGCAATTGTGCATAACGTTGGTGTTTATGCAGTGCGGGGAACAGGAGGGCTAAAAAATGTAGCGCAGCGAAATGTTTAGCCCGACCTACACGTCTCTGTCCCCCGTTACCGAACTAAATTAAGAAAATACTTTAATACCTACCCTGAACCCCCGCATTGCATAAACATTTTGTTAGCAGCTGACGCCCTACACGCTCTTTAATTGTCGGGCGGAATGATGTACACGAACTATTCCAATGAAGTCGGAATTAATTTTATAAATAATTCTGTAATTACCCTCTATTAATTCCCTTATCATTTCAATATTAAATTCTGGGACAATTCGTCCAGAGTAAGGATTGCTTTCGAGTTGATCAACTCTGGAAATCAATTTTTCGATAAACTTGTCTGCGTACACCCTCGAGTCTTTTGAAATGTAGTCATGAATTAATTTGAGGTCCTCAATGGCAAACTCCGTCCATATTATTTTCACCATTTCTTAGTCATGTCTTTTACTTGGCCATGAGGAATTGTTTTTCCGTTGTCAAGTTGCTGCAGCCCCTTTTCCACTTTTTCTACAAAAACAAGTCGCTCGATAAGTTCTTCCAGATCAAATTCTTGAGGGAACTCCTTTATCGTCTCTAGTGCTTTATCCCTTTTCATCTTTTTCAATTTTCTTCAATTTACAAATTTTTCCGCAGACAACTCTGTCCAAGGGGTGCTTGCTGCTAGTCGAGTCACCCAAGGGAGTTTCACCCTCAGGTTCTTACGGAACCGTGCTTGAGAGTCTCCCCTCACACGGCTCTTCCTGTTTAATCACAAGTTAAGTAATCCATCCTGGATCAACCAAACTATGGACGTACCAATTTCCAGTGCGCAAATAAGTTTGAGTGGTTTACATACTTCTGTTGCAGCCATCTTACTGATGCCATCTTGTAAAGTCTTTTCTCCCACTTTACCCATTTCTTCAATTTCTCATTCAATTGAGCCCACATCTCGTGGGTATGGTAGGTCCAGAACTTACAATAGTAATTCATCACACCTCGTATAACTGGATTCAATTCCCTTGCTAGCTCCTCGATGCTTACGCGTCTTTTGTGGATGCCCTTGAATTTATCCAGAACACTACTCACTGACTTCTTACTAATGATCGAGCGTGGCAATATCCGTTTGACATTGCCTTTCACTTTCACAAAGTGTGGCTGAATCGTAAAACCCAGGAAGTCAAAGCTCATCTTATACTTTTTCTCTGAGCTACCCCTGATGTTCACAATCTTAGTCTTCCCTTCATGAACACTTAATTTGCACTGACTAAAGCGTTGCCTAATCTCTTTCAACAGAAACTTTGACTGACGCTCTGTTTTGCAGTGTACAACAATATCGTCAGCATAACGCTCAAAGGGTTTCCGCTCATGATGTTGCTCCATCCATTTATCGAATGTTACATGCAGAAAAATGTTTGCTAACAACGGACTGATAACACCGCCCTGAGGCGTGCCAGACGTTCTATCAACATAACAACCATCTTGCTGAACGATACCTGCTCTTAACCAACGATGCACATACAGCCTGACCCATTTGTCCGTACAATAATGCTCAACCGCTTTCATCAGCAACGAATGGTCTATCGTATCAAAGAAACTCTTGATGTCAAGGTCTATTGCCCAGCAGTGCGTGAATGCATTTTGTGTTGCTTTCTCTACCGCCTGATGACAGTTTCGATTTGGACGGTAGCCAAATGAGCTATGATGAAATTGTGGCTCTACAATCCGCTCAAGGTGAGTTTTTACTACTTCCTGTGCAATGCGGTCTAACAGTGTGGGAATACCAAGCTTACGCACTCCACCCGACTTCTTCTTAATCGCTACTTCTCTTACAGGCTCCGGAAAATAACTTCCTGAACTCAGTCGATTCCAAAGCTTATACAAATGTGAGTTCACATTACCATCAAGCGTAACCCAATCCATCTTGTCAACTCCAAAACTTCCTTTGTTTGATTTTACTTTCTGATAGGCCTGCCATACCATCTTCCTGGTAATTGGCTGTGATCTCGTTTCATAATAGTCGATCATCCCATTTTTACTTGGTTGTCAATAATTATAAAACCAAACAGCCTAAGTCCTTCGCTCCATTCTCTTTCGAAAACTTCAACACTATTACAACTTAGTCCGTCACCGCTATCTGATCTCATCCTTAGATCTGCAATGGTTGAATAACTCATCGCTACGATAGCGATTTCTCTTGTTCCATACAAAAGCCCTTGTTGAAGTCCCGTCAGCTTTACCCCGGATGCTGTGTAATCAGTAATCAGATCTTCCATTACACTTTGTCGCAGATATAAACGTAACTACCTGTTTTTAACATCATCTCTCTTACATTACGACGCTTCAGTCGCTGATTCACTCTATTCGACTCTTCAACAAACATCTACGGAAATCAAGTCTCCGTTTTTCCTTATCGTTCACCACAACGTATGTTTCCACCATTGCAGCATAAGGTGATTTGCAAACTACTTCTGACAGTCGTCTGCGGAAGGGCATTTCTCCCATAGTGCAATCAATCGTTGGCCAGTTCTATTCGCTCGACTTCCACACGAGAAAATTGTTATTAAGAGTCTTCCATCTTTTGTACAGCATCATCATCCTTACAACTGAATGATGTTCAAGACACACACGGTTATGTATGAGACGTTGTGGGTTTAAGATTAGTGAATTGTCCCACATCACGAAACGTTGTTTGAAAGATAAAACTAAAAACTTAAACTGAGCCCCACAATGGCACATACATTTTTGTTGTGAGGCGTGCCTTTTACTCCCTCTCTATTAGAATGCTTTTGTTTGGGTCGTCTGTGTCAAACTTTACAATACAAATATTGCTTGTTCCTCTTTCCAAAATTCCGGTCAATAATTTCTGATTAGTTGTTGTGAATGGTATGACGTCAACGCTCTGATATGTTTGTCCTTTTATATTATACCGATATGTCACCTCGTAGCTGTCAACGTAGATCTTTGTCCCGTTCCATTTACTTTGGCTTATCCTTTCCGCATTCTCAACACTTACTATTTCGCCAGTGATTTGTCCTTTAAACTTTCCTTTGTCTTCTGTTCTAAATCTGTCTCGTATATCAGCGAAGTAAAAAAATAGGAAGAGTCCGATTGAAAGGAATAGGACTGTCAGAAAGAATGACTTCAAGTCCCAGGAGTCTAATTTTTCTCTTAATCGTTTATTCATCTGTCCTGAAGGTATGCCTCACAACGTTTTTGTTTACGCAGTGCGGGAATAGGAGGGCTTAAAAATGAAGCGCAGCGGAATGTTAAGCCCGACCTGCTCCAAACTGTCCCCCATGACCTAACTACATTGTGAAACATAAACTTTAATTTAACACCAAAACCCCGCATTGCATAAACATTTTGTTATGCACAGGCTTTACTGTGATTTCCAAATAGTAACTCTTCCATTTTCGTCTCCTGAAATAACGTATTTACCATTTGGAGAAATTCCGATGCTACAGATTTTACTAAACAATAGTATCTTTTCTCCACGGAATGTCATTACCTCATTCCTATCTTTTCCAAAAGTCGATATAAGCTCTCCCTCCAAATTCAGCACCCGTATAAGTCCATCGACCCCAAGTAATGCAAGTCTGTCAAATGAGCTAGTACCAGTGATCGTATAGTAGTTTTTTGAGTCAAATGTCTTAGAATTGGAAGTCTTGAGATCAAATAGTTTTTCTGGCCTACTGTCGTTGTTATAATTGAAGTGAAAATACATTACCGAGCTAAAAGGAATACTGGAATATCTTTCGAATCCCCTAAATATCTGAGCACTTGTGTCTCTGATATTGAGGATAATATTTGGTTCTATGAAAATCGTAGAATCTGAGCGAAAGAAAATGTCTGTATCTTTTTTATTGTTAAGTATTTTAAATGATTTCTGAATATTGTGATTTTGGTCCCAGATTTTTAGAATATTAAACTTGTCAATAGATGCGATGATTTTATTGTCTGGTGACACTGTTATTGATTGAACCAATTCAATATGTGACATCCCGCGACTTATCTGAGGCACCTCTAGGTCTTTTTTAATATTCAATTCAGGAAATGTAGTCGCAACAGAACTAATAGCATTACGGACACCAGTGACATTTTTCTCAAAAGATACATCTACATATTCCTGAGTCAATCGATTGTCGATGAGCTCATATTCAATTTTTCCCAAATTATTTAAACACCTTATTACATGTCGATGAATTTTATCACCATCCATTTCAGTAATTCCTACTAGCAATGAATTAGAATTTGGAATAAAATGCAATGAATTAATTTTTCCATCGGCCAACCTATAGCTGTAGACAATCTTTCCGTCATAATCCCAAACGTTAATCGACTTGTCATAACTACTTGTGGCAAAAATAGAGTCGCTTGTTGCTATTGAAATTATTTCGTCAGTATGCTTAGTTTTGGATTGTTGTTTTTTAAAGTCCTGTCCATAATTGTTAGAACAGGTAAGTAGCAAAATCAACAGAATTAATACGTTACTCATTATTTTTTTTAAGCTTGTGCATAACGTTTGTATATGCAGCGTTGCCGTGTCAAAAGTACATCACCGTCCCACATACAAAACGTTCTTTGAAATACAAGTTAGCAATCTAACACGTCACAGGCAATGATGCATATACTTTGTTAGCACCAGTTGTTATTTAAATATTCTATTAAGGACTTTAACAATTTTATAAAACTCAGTAAAATTTTGTAGATCGTCTTGTCCTGTTTGTCTAAATGATTCCAGTACTTTCGCTTTAAGTTGATTTCTCGCACTCCTCCCATCATTTGAGTTTTCCATCGCCTTTTGAACTAGGTCAACATTATCTGAATACGCTTTTGATAGCAAGGTATGAGGTATTAGACCTTCTATACATTTCTTTCCCGTTTCATTCTTTCCGATAACTATATACTCTTGATTCTCTTTCAGTCCTAATGTATCAAAAGCGGATTTCACATCTGATACCTTATCCAAATCAACTGTTACTACAAATCGTTTAAATCGCTCTTTAATAAACCGTAAGAGTATATTGTTTTTTATGTTACCTGCTCCACCATAAGAAAAGATCTCACCATTAAATTTAAGCTGGTTAGACAGATGCTTGTCATTTTTTAATAGTTCAAAATATGTCTTATCTGTTTCTCCTTCAACAAGGATTATATCATTCGATCCGCTAAAAATTGTAGACTTAAGGGGACCAAAGTCATCACCACTAATGCCTAATGATAGAGCAAATGGTTCGTACCACCTTTCTCCGATTGTATCAACTATTTCCGATCCTTTTTTCGCGGCACTTAAGTTTCTCTCAAGAAGGATATTCGCTGATGGCGATTTGTGACTTAATAGGTAGGGGCTGTGAGTTGCAACAATTATTTGAATCTTGAACTCAACAGCAATATCTTGGAGAATTCTTCCAAACTCGGCCTGCGCTGATGGATGTAAAAAACTTTCAGGCTCCTCAATCACAACTATAGGAGTAAGCTTCTCATTGACGGAATTTGAATTCTGCATCCGCTTAGCATTCAAAAGATTTAATAGAATTAATGTTCTATTCTTTGTCCCACTGCCCCAGTCATCTAATAGAACTTCGATCCCTTTTTCTTTTAATGAGATTTCAATATTCTCCCTCTCAAGGTTTAATCCAGAGATTCCAAGAGAAACATCATATTTATCCTGAAGTCTTCCTAGTAATGAAGTGAATTCATTTTGATGTTTCTTAAGTGACTTTTTTACTTGAAGCTCTAAGCTTTCCTTTCGTTTGGCAATCTCAGTCTTGTCGTCCTCTCCAATATAGGATATCAATGAATCTCGTTGGCTTCTTGCAAAATAGAAGGGATCATTTTCAGTCGAATTATGAAATAGAATGCTTTGAGAGCTTTTTAGTCTGTTCAGAAATTCATCTCTTTTGTATTCATCGGTGATTTCGTGGCCAGCAAATGTCAATTGTATAGTTGTAGTTTTTTGGTCACCTGTTTGTAATGCTTTTATATTTAGTAACTCCTGTGGACTATTTATATCCTTGTCATTTTTAAAAATCAAATCCTTGATGAACTTGAATAGTCCGGCATCAAGATTTTCATCCAGCTCAATGTCAATTTCTACTTCGATATTACCTTTTTCCTTTTCTTTCTTTTTCCAATAAGGGTAATCACTTTCGAAGTGTATACCATCTGAATGGAATCGCCTTAATGCTCTGAAATCATTTGTTAAATGAATGAGTAACGCTCTAATAACATTTGATTTTCCGGAATTATTCTTCCCCGATAACGCATTGTAATAGGGATTGAATTTGATTTCTAAGTCTTCCAGACTTCTAAAATTCTTTGTTTTGAGACGTCTTATTATCATTACATTTTTGGGATTGAATCTCGACTAACAATTGGTGCTAACGGTATGTATATAAAGCCTAGGCGAATTAATAGCACTTCACTGTCAACCGTTGATAAATAAATTTACTTCTACCATCCATCATAACAAAAATAAACCCGCCTATGATTTATATATGGTGTTATGCACTGTGCCGCGCTGCACACTCTTAACCACACGGACGCCAGAGCTTGGCTGCGTGTCGGGTTTGTGTGGCTTTGGCATTGGTGTGGTTATTTAATCGCTTACTTTTTCCCATGCAATGGAGCCAAACAATAATAATTTTGCTACGTTTCCATTCTTCTTCTTAGCAAATTCCAAATATATCCGCATCTCTTTGCAATAGAAACTTAAATCTGATACGGAATTAAAACGCATTTCCATTCCATCCCAAAGATGGTCTGGTTTTAAAATTAAATGGTCAGATTTTGCTATAATTCTCAAATATTCATCTCTCCCTTGTCGAACATCAAACATGTGATACTTACCTTCAAAGGCTTTTAGTTGATTGCTGCTGAGATCAATATACTTTGTTCTGAATATATAATTTAGTCCATCATAGAGACTGATAAAAGAAACAGACCCATGGGACTCTTCTTTATAATATTTGAAGTCCCAGTCAAAACCTTTATTGTTATTTTTTTCAAGTAGTGACTTAAACGAAAGAATAGAACGCAAATGTAAGGTTACATCTTCGGTACTCTTCCGAATGTTTGTTGTATCCATCCCGTTAGTACTGGCCAATCCTAAAAATAACGACTTGCTTGTCAATAACGTTGTTTCTAGAATTTTCTCATATTCTTTAAAAGACCTTTGATTGTCATATGATAACTTGGATCAATAGATATATAATGCCTGAATAAATCGGAATGCTTCAACATTGTATTGATAACAAACAGCCCACCTAATGAATGTCCAAAGATCAGCCTTTCCGAATTGGTGGAGTAATGAATATCCAAATATGGAAGCAGTTCGCTCTGCAGAAATAAAGCAAATTTTTCTGCGCCTCCGCTGCTCGGAAGGATCGAAGCAGTTGTTGGCGTAAAGTCACGAATCCTGTCCTTGTTCACTAGTCCCACTACGATCATTGGTGGGCAAGTTGAATTTCTACTTAAATGAAAGATCGTGCCTATTGCAGGGTAGAAATGGTCTTCAGGATCCAAAACTATAGCGAGTGGATAATGTTGTTTATTTTCATAATATCCCTCAGGAAGGTTCACCCATATCTTTCTAGTTTCATTGAGGATTTGTGATTGAACACTGTCAACTTTTCCAACGGTAAGGGGGATGTCTGCCGTCTGCGCCAACGAACAAGTTGTCAGCGTCATGATAATACTACAAGCTACTAACTTCATGTTCATCCCTATCTCTTTTTTGCTAAGGTAGTAAGAATTGGCTCTTTTGCTTGCTTTGGTGTCACGATGGAATGTGCGGCAAGCAAATGTGCCAATGCGCGTTGGCACTACTCTGTCCGCGCGGCATTGTGCATAACGTTCGCATATAAAGCGTGCCGGCAGTCCAAATTAATAATTAATCATCAAATTCTGCCGGCATGATTTATATGCATTGTTGTGCGTTCGTGCTATTAGCCCACTGTTTTATTTTGACACAAACGGAATCACATGGTCTTTCCACACGGCCGAATTAAGTATCAGTCCAACATGATCGCAATTAGGAATGATTGCCAATTGTGAATTTGGAATTGTTTTATGAGCTCTTACAAATTCATCGGACTTGATATAGTCATCCCTGTCGCCTCCGATTATTAGTACAGGTGATTTTATAGATTTCGCTTTGAGCTTTTCAATATACACAGGTTGCAACCATGATTCTCTTAGTTTGTTTATTACGTCATTATATCTGTTTGGCTCGGGCATTAATCGTTTCCTTGATTTCACCAAATCTGGCAACATCTTCTCGCAGTCTTCTCCCGTCAAACTTTTCAATTCTGCCATTGCAGTTGGTCGGTAACCCGATGACTCTAGAAGTCCAGCTAATGCAACAGTCTTTTTTACTTTGTCTGGGTAGTAAGCCGCCAGGTAATATGCGGTGATCGCTCCTGCACTGAAACCGATTACTGTAGCAGCGTCCTTTGTTTCATTTCTCAAAATCGAGATCGCATCCTCTGCAAATAGTTTATACGAATAGGTCTTTGTACCAATCTCAGATTTTCCATGTCCCCGCATTCCAACTGCAATCACTCTAAAATGTTTAGCTAGCAAAGGTATATAGTCAGAAAACTCATCAATATACCCAAAAGTGTCTCCGTGAAGTAGTAACAGCGGACGTCCTGTGCCATACACTTCATAGTATAGTTTCGCGTCTCCAACGTTTAAATATTTACCAGTCTCCGGGTTGTTACCATAAGGAATGCTTTGTCCAAATACAAAACAGCAAAGAAGTGCAAGAACAATTGTAACTGAGGTCTTTTTCATTTGAATTATTTTTAAGGGTCCAATCTTCAAAATAGCATGACGCACAACGCCTAGCTATAAGACGTATGCGTGTAAATATCTACATCTTTGTCCCGCGTTGCGTACGAAATTTAACAGCACACACTTTAAGAACCTACAATACAGCATATGTTTTATAGCTGTTGTTGGCGGTTCGTGCCCTACATATGTCAGTCGTGTTACTCTTTTGTCGTCTGATAAAGTTCACTTAATTCTAAGTTGTCCTTCCAGCCTAAACTTTCGGTCATTGCTATGACTATGAACTTTCGGAATTCGTCAATGGATTTTGTCGCACCTTTAACTGAAGCATTTGCCCAAGGTTGCTTGGTCTTTGGTAACAAATATTCGATGTGAAATTCATTAAGTCCGTTAGCGATAATAGATACGTACCAGTCCGACAGACTATTGTCTTGCGAGAGTAGCAGCAAATGCGCGTGAGAAGTCAGTCCGTAAATTTTAGTCTCTATGAATGTCCGGTTTATGAGATCAACAACTCTAAGCATTGATTTCCCCGTCTCGGACGAAATCTGATTGTGACTCGAAGCCCATTCAGAATAAAACTCTTCGAGGGTCCGTCGTTTTTGTTCTGAACAACGTGTCAGGGGCATAGTTTTATATTTTATTACATGGTCTCGCTTATTCGTTTTGGGCATGACCGCCAACGTTTATGTATGCCCAGTAGCGCCGATCCTATGAAATACAACACCGAAGGCCTGCAAGTCTGTGCTTTTTCCCTTCATACTTCAATACAGAGCGCTATTGGACATACATTGTGTTAGCGGCTGGCTTCTGTTATTGAGAGCCATATATCCTGGGTCTCATCAAACTTTAACTCGTGTTCGGCGAAATAGTCTTCACTATAGGTCGGCGGTTGTTTAAGCCAGTTCACCAATGCTCTCAGCTTGGCTGTATCAACTTGTGCCATTATTCTAGAAAATCGTAGTTCGAAGAGAGAGTCTGTAACTAAGAACTCATCCTTTGATATCAAAGTTATCCTTCTTTTGAAAACCGGGATACCGTCTTGAAATAGCTCAATTGAATCACCGGAGACGGAGTAATTCAAGTATATGTCTCGCTCAGCTTTACGATGCAAGTAAAAGTCTCGGTCGTATATTACTACAAGCGAGCTGTCATCTTCAGTCACCTTCCAAACTCCTCTCAAATCTTTTGTCCCAACATTCATCTTTTCATTGCATGCAACCGCAATAAAACAGATTAGTGAAATTAGATTGAAGGTAAAAATCGATCTCATATAGTTACGATGGCTTGCCGCTAACGTTTGTGCATATGACGTGCAGGGGGTTTCGAAGAACGTCATTGTCCCACGTTAATGTGCTAAATTAGTTGATTACACTTAAATGGCAACACTGAACCCCTGCATGGCATATGCATTTTGTTAGCAACATGTGCCCTTTACCGCTCGGCTTTTCGGTCTGGCTGTAAATTATTGTCACGGTGTCAGGAAATAGGATTGATTGCCTGTGTACATGGTTGTCCGTTGTGTTCTTGATTCTCATTTGTCCATCGGTCACTCTTTATATAGTATGTCTGCGCGGGGCCAACCTTAACGAATATCTCGGTGTACTCTTACTACTCTGTCTAATATGGTGCGGTGGGGCAGCACTCTTGGCAAAGCTTTGGTCTTGCGGGCGGGTTTGCGCGGCATTTGGCAAGTGTGCTGCTTGGGTCGGCTACACTTTCTGGTTATACCTATGTCACATGGCGAGTTTCTCCGGTTACACTGACTGTTTCGTGGGTGGCAACGGGAGTTTCGTAAAGCAGGGTGCTTACTTCTCCAGTTAGGCTGCTCTAGCTTATTAATACCAGTCCGTTGGTATCAACTTTTGTCCGTTCCTCCATTCCTCCGTGGTGCACTCCGTAAACTCAGGATAGTTAAGTTTTGCGTGGTCGGTAATGATTACTTGAAAGTGTGGTGTAAGTTCTTTAGTTGCTGAAAGAATAAAGTTATACATCTGCTTCACTGCTGTTTCATCAGAACTCGTTGCAAGTCTCCCCTTCAACTGTGTGTCCTTATCAGGTGGATAATACGCCTGTGACGGCTGGTCTAAAATCAGAAATCTTGGAACTGGCCTACCTGCTTTCACAAAATGTTTGTGCAATGCAAAATGAATCAGTAAATGATAAGCAACCCAATTTGCTCCGCTTCCCATTTGATTCAATGGAATTGATTTGGTTGGAGTGTCGGCAAAAATTGTAAGTTTTTTAATGTCAAAACGAATTGGTGCATCTTGATGCTCAAGGTCTAAATTTTTTGACCAGTTTGTCATTTGAATATTTATCTGATTCAAAATTGAATTCAACCTTTCTTCCTTTTCATCTGAACCAACAACCTTTTCCAGTGCAGCAATTTCAATCAACAGTAAATCAATTTTAGTCTTCAAAGTTCTATCTTCCTCAACTGCTTTGAAACTTTCTAAGAACAATGAAATTTTGCCAATTGTTTTTCCTCTCCTTAGGTTTAAATCTTTTTGCTTTAATGCCTGCTCTTGTTCAATGTAAATTGCTTTAATTCCGTTTTGGCGAATCTCAATTTGCTTTTTCAAGTTGTCTTGCTCCAAACTCAATCGTTGAACATACTGCCCCAATTTCGGTCTTTCTGCAATCGTTGTTGTTAGATTCTCTGAAAGGTCCGCAAGAGATTTATTGATTGCCGCAATTGATGGAATCTCTGTTTCAATATGCTGATTGCACAAAGGACAATTATGAAGTTCTGCTTCTGTTTCACCGAAAAGCTTTATTGATTCTAACCTTGCTTTTTGTTGCTCTACTTCTGTAGAGTAGTCAGAGGTTTGTTTGATAAAAGTGTTTACCGCGTTTACATCATCTCTTTTACGGCTCAATTCCTTTTGAAAATCTGACTTTTCTTCCAAAAGTTTTTTCAGATTTTCATTTTCGCCTTGTGCTATTTCGTTGGCAGTTTGTTCCCATGTAAATGCTTCCTTCAAAGCATCAAGTGCTTGCGTTGAATCATCGGCAACCCTGTCTGCTGAAATAAGATTGAGTTGTTTAGCTTCGTTTACTAATTCAAAAATCTTTTGTGAGCCGTCATTCTTTAACCTTTCGTATTCTTTCAAGTCCTTTTCATACCTACTTAGTTCACGCTTCTTGCTTGCAATTTCCTGTTCAACTTTCATTGAATCTTCTCTGATAGCTCCTAAGAAATAGGGAAGTGTGTCTTTGATGGCTTGCGCAACAAATGATTCAGACTGATTGTAAAATAGAAAATTTCTTTGTGCTATTAAGTCTTGTGGTTGGTAAGAATAAAATCTACTGTGCTTAAAGTTAACTGAAAGTGGGTCTCTTGTTCCTGTTACAGGCGTGTTAGTGAATTCAGCAATGAAGAGTTTTTTGGTAAAAAAATCCTTCAGTGTTCCTGTATCAGAGTTATTTTGGAGTTTGTCAAATTCAGGGATTTCAACTTTGTCAGCATTTGAAAAATAAATGTATTGAGTTGTAGCTTGTCCTAAACTGTTAGGATTTTGCCTTGCAACAAAAACCTCTTCTTTCTCATACTGCAATAAAATTGCAAACCATTCAACAGTTTGCCGGATTACGCCTTCTGAAACTCTACAATCTTCGCTGCCTAGGCAATAATTGACTACATCAATGATTGCTGTCTTGCCAGTCTTTGATTCGCCTGTAATGATGTTGACTTTGCCAATTTCAAAAGGCAAAATTCTCTTGTCACCTTTCTTATTGTAGAATATCAGAGATTTTATTTGCATGACTTATTGCTAAGGTTTGATTCCTAAAATTGAATAGATAGTTAAAGGATTTCCTGATTTGGAAAGAACTTTTCCAATCACTTCAGCCTTTTTTAAGCAGCTATTTATTTCCTCGTTTTCTGTCTTGAATCTTTTCTTTCTTGGGCTTATATCAATGTTTCCGTTTTCGTCAATGCTTAATGAATTGTGAGCGATAGCAAACATTACTGTTTCCCTTGTAAAAGGGATGAAACTTGTGATGTTGTTAGCTAAACCAATTTTCAAATCTTCATTCTCGTTTATCCAGCCGTGAATAGTGTTTGACTTATTTTTTGGTAGGCGTCCTCTGATTCCATTATTCAAAATCAATGGAAGAACCAGCACAGATAGAGCAAAAGGAAAATTATTTTTTGACTCTTCTTTGTATGCAGATGCACAGACTCTCATAATCTCACTGCAAAATGCAGGATTGACTAAGTGAGCTGTTATCTCAGGTCTGTCTTCCCATTTGGGAAGCCCAATATTCTTGTAGTAGTAATAATACATATCAAATTATGTCTTTAAATTTAGGATGCCAGCCTACTTTCTTTTTGTCTGAAAGAATTTGGCAGCAACCTGTTACCATGTATTGTTCCTTGAATCTTTCTTTGATGTGAAAGTTTGGCTGAGTATTCACATAATGGCTTTCATAAAATTTTCTTCCCTCCGTTTTTTTTACTTCATCCTCTTTGTCCACACTGTCTTCAAGAATTGCAAATTTCTTTTCCCAGTCTTCAACCAATTTAGTATCATAATTTATTTCGTCCGATGCATTGATAAGTCCATCTCTCAACCATTTTGACTTTTGACTAAATGCTCTGTGATAATCACTTATTGCATGGCTTATGGTTTTGGCGTTGGGTTTTATTCCAACGGCCTCTAATTGCTTTACAAATTTCTTATTCCGATAAGGAGAAAGTTGAGCTTCATCAGATGCAATAGATTCAGCAAAATCATCTGGTAAGTTGTCGGACTTGAAACTATCTGCTAAGTCAAGGATTTTATCTTGAACGTCTTTGCCTGTAATTTCTGCTCTATGATTTTGCAATTGTAAAATTACTTCACCAACAAACCAACCTTCTAACCTTTGGTACAATGCTTCAATCTTGTCTGGTGCTGTGGAATAGCATAAACATTTCTTGATGTTGGTCTTTGCTTCGTTTAAGTCAATAGAAGAATCAACAACGGAAATATTTTTAATCAATTTTTTCTGCTGCTCGTTAGTCAAAGCAATAAAAGCAGCGTAAGCTGCTTTGTTTGTTTTGCTATCGGAGGTTGCCACAACCTCCAATAGTGATTTCAGAAGTTCTTCAACTTCTCTTGTTTCGCTTGTTCCTCGTTTGAGTTTGAAAGGGATTGTGCCTGCCGATGCTGCTGCGGTCGTAATTAAATTAAATATGCAATTGTCTGGATCAAGTTGTCCGCTTGTAATTCCTTCACTCCAAACTCGTATAGTTTTCCAAAGGTCTGTGCTTGCATTTGTCAGGTTAGCAACTGAATTGATGTGCAGTTTTGTTTGGTAAACTTCCATTGAGGTTGGTGTCTCAATGCTAATGTCGTCTATCTGTTCAATCAAAAGTTTTGCGTCTTGATTTTGTTCTGAAACAATAAGCAACAAACCATATCGCACCTGATACAGGTAGCCAAGGTTTGGTTCGTTTGCAGAAAAGATAGAATTCATAGACTTTCGGTATTCAAAGGTTTGTCAATTTAAGAAAAAACTCATTAGTTGGAGTTTGTGGGTTTTGGCTCTTGGCATTGCTTGGGATGTTGGGCGGGTTTGCGCGGCAATGGCAAGTGCCAAATGTGCGGTGGGTGAGTATATCTCCCCGGTTGCCGTGCGGTGGGCATTCGTAGTCGAGTCTTTATCGTTTACTGAGTCCAAGTCCCTTTAATTATTTGTTCTGTTTTTTGTCCCACGTTGTCTAAAGAAATCCTTACTTGTCAAGGTGCAGAAATTTTTTTTGTAAGTCGTCTTTTCGTTCTTCTATTCCCTTATTTCTTCTCCCTTTTTATTCACTCTTGTCCACCGCGGAGAAACTTAAAGGGTTGAATTGTCTGCCGTTACTTTATTGTCGTGGAGAATTTGTCGGGTTGTTTGAAGGGCATTGTTGCTAACGTTTATGTTTATGACGGCTTGGGCTTTCGAAGCACGTCACTGTCCCAAGTTGCCGAACGAAATAAAAAAAACAAAACTTCAAATTTACACATCACCCCAAGCTGGCATAAACATTTTGTTAGCTGCTGCGCCCTTCTTTCCAAATCTTTATAGTCCTAAGTGTCAATAGTAGCAGTCCCATAGCCCAAAAGCCAAATAGCCCCCAAGTCCAGTTTATTATATTTTTTGCATCTACAATAAATTGTCCTCTGTCTGGGAGTCCTTCATCATCAAGCCTCATCATTTCACTCAAATAACTTTGTTGAAGTCGAACGCCATAGAATGTAATTATAGCAACAAGTATTAGTCCCATAATAAGTCCGATGTTTGGCCCCTTTGTCTTAAACTTTCTTGTCAAAGCTCTTGCAAGGAAAATCAAGAAAGTCAAAGGTCCGATTATCAAAACTGTCATTGAGATTTTGTCAATAACGAAGTAAGTGTCGTGAAGTTGAATATCGACAGTACTTTGTCCGCCAGTCAGCAACAAAACAACCAAACTAATAACTACAAGTCCAAGAAAAATAATTATGTCAGTTTTTACTTCTCTCATCTGTCCTGAAGGGTATTGCAGCTAACGCTAGTATATAAAACGTATGCGTTTTAAAACGTACATCTTTGTCCTACGTTGATGACGAAATTTAACAGCACGCACTTTAAGAACCTACAATACAGCATATGTTTTATATACATTGTTGTGTGCTGGTTTTTTTTATTCTGCTCTCTCAGTCGTCTCTTTTATATGAGTCAAAACTCTCAGGTGGATTTTATGAATAATGTGCTCACTCCACAGTCGCCAATAGAAAACTGGTCTAATGTCGTGATAGTACCAAGTTGTCCCTTCAAGTAGAGTTTTTCCATTTTCCAATTCCGTCAGTTTGAATTGTCCTTGCTTTGAAACAAAGTAGTCATGAAGATGAGGAGCATCTATGTCATAGAAACTTAACTCTTTCATTGGCGCAGGATTTTCAGCAACGTCAAACCTTAAAAGTTTGGGTTCGTCCCAAATCGTTATTGGTTCCACAAAACTTCCAGTTGAAAAATTACAATGCCTGATGGCTCCAATTCCTTGTCCCTTTATCTCTGCATTTATCGGATACGCAATTCCTGTCTTAAAGATAAATTCTGTCGGCTCATTTAATGCCGGGAATTCAATTACATTTTTCCAAACGTCCTCGGCTTTTGCATTAATCTCAATTGAGGTTGTTACTTGAATTAAGTCCAAAGTTTCTTTGTCCCTTTTCTCTACAAACGCAGTAGTTGGAATGGTCAGTATTAAAATTATTATCGTTGTCGTTCCTTTATTTGGAGTTTTTACAACGATACTGTGTCCAATTAATGTACCCGCCCAGGTGAGGAGTAGTCCAATCGGAGCTGCCATTGCAATACAAATGAGTCCTTCAATAGCGAAAACAACTAGTCCAACTGTAAAAAGTCCTAGCGTTAAGAAGCCAATGTTTCTGGCTTGCTTTGTTGTAACTGATTGTTTGCGTCCGTAGATAACAACAGGACACATTCCAATAAATAAAGGCGTCAGTACAAACAGAGCCATTCCATAAACTCCAATTCCTTCGATTCCCCAATAGGTCAACAGCCCGGAAATAATTACCGCAATTCCTATTGCTATCAACTTACTTTTATTCTCCTCTTTCATTGCTCAATCTGTCCAAAAAAAACTTGCACACAACGTCGGGCTATGAAACGTGTGCGTATAAATCTGATTCATTATCCTACGTTGATAAGCGAAGTTACGTGCACCCATTTAAAGAACCTACAATACAGCACATGTTTTATAGCTTTTGTTAGCCATCGTTGCGTTTAATATCAGAACCCAACGCGTAAAAATTTGTATTTATATTCTTATTAATTCTTTTCAAGTAATTAAGTTAACTAACATGTAGTTACAGCGTGCGAACGAATTTACCTAATGCGGAGAGATAAAGTTTGCTCGAAGTTACCTTTGATTAATTTATTTTCTATTCCTTGTATTGCAGTCCACATTATCCGCGTGAACACAAAAATGTCTTTACGCAATGTGGGCTAACGGTTTGTATATGCAGCCTTGCCTACTCAAAGTGATCACGGCCTGACATACAAAGCGTTCTATGAAATGCAATTTAACAAATTAGCATCTCACAGGCAATGATGCATATATTGTGTTGTAAGGTGTGCCACGTCCCGATCATTTGAGCAGGTGTTGTCATGTCGCGTTCAATATCAAAGTACGCGTGTTCTATGGAAAAAACGTGATTCACGGAGAAAACGCACGAGTGCCGACTGGCAGGCAGTCAGATAAACTATTTCTCACTAACGATCTATGAAATGCTGCGGGCTAGGCTTTTCCACTGCCGCACGAAGTTTGAGATAAGTGAATAAAATACATGCTCGAGTGGCGCTATCCTTCTTCTCAAGTTTTAACGAAGTGCGAATGTGCCGGGCATGACTTACAACGCTAGTATATAAAACGTATGAGTTTAAATACGTACACTTTTATCCCGCGTTGCAAACGAAATTTAATAGCACACACGTTAAGAACCTACAATACAGCATATGTTTTATATACATTGTTGTGGGCTGCACTAACTACGCACGTCTATTCTAAAGTCGCTAATATTTCGTCCGCCTTAACAGCAATGTTCATAAAAAAGTCAGAGTCCGCTTTTATATCTTTTGAAGTCTTGCCAATTATTTCTCTCCTGTTTTCTCCATGAGCCAACTCACTCAAAATAATTATCGTCTGTATTCTTGTTTTTTGTCCCTCGTCTAAGTCTCCTATGTTAATCTTAACTAGTTCATTTAGCAACTGCTCTCTGAATTCTTGTCCGTTGCATAATTCGTTGTCCCGCAATCTCAGAGATGCCGCAATAACTTCGTCATTGTACTCGCTCGAGAAGACAATGTCTATTAATTCGGTGGAAGTCGGTTCAGGTAGTTTAATTAAATTCGTCATTTGACCTTCAATATACATTGAAGTCACATCATACTTCATCCAAGTCTCACCTGTCTGTTTGTCAATGTACTTTATTGATTTTTCGTCAGATGTGTCTGATGATGAAAGGCTCGACATAATCTCATTAATCAATTCTGGGTCTCCGATTATTTTTCGTGCAGTCATTTGATTAGTTAGTGTTGCCCACAACGTTTGTATATAAAGCGTATGCAGCTTAAAGGCACAACTCCGTCAACCGTTGATAAATAAAGTTACTTGCAGAATATATCATAATAAAATGAACCTGCATATGATTTATATATTGTGTTGTGGGCATGTGGCTTACTGTCCTTAGTTATCTCAACTGTCAACGTCAGAAAGTCGACCGTCATTCACTGAATTTACTCTTTAAAAAAGTCGCAACTTCTTTCTCCATCCTTTTCAACTTTGTCCCAAACAATACCCCTAGTACCACATCAATACCAACAAGACTAAAAAAGAATAAGAAATTTCCTGTGACGACCGAAGGCGGTGTAGCTTGAATCGTTATTTCGTTTTGCTTCATGGATATTTGAGCGCCAACAAAAGGCGACTTGCCAATTAAGATTGTTTTTTGTCCGTCCAGTCCGAATAACTCGTACGAATAATCACTCGAAAATTCGCTCTTAAATATTTCTATCAATTCGTTGTTGTCCGGAAGCGGTTTCGTTGCTGTTAGTCTCATATTGGTCTGTTATAATTTCTATTGGTCAAGTTGTCAAGTCTTTGATTGCCATTGCCCACAACGGCTACCGGGATAGCCTGCTATTTACAACGGATGAAGAAAAAACGATAACAATTGATACCACACTACTTGATCAAATTCGACTTGAGGACGAAGTAAGATTTACACAGGGCAATTATGAAGTATTAGGCTATCTCTTCAAAGGGCAGTACGACAGGTTTGTGGTCATCGCGGCAGCAACTGATATTTTCGGACTCAAGAAACTTCAGAACTTGTTACTCATTCTCGCAACAGTATTTTCAATCAGCATCGTTATCATCTCAATATCGGGGTGGCTATTTGCTGGTGAGGCGTTACAACCAATTGCTAAAGTCGTAAATCAAGTTGACGAAATATCAATAACGAGTCTTAATCTTAGAGTAGATGAGGGTAACGGGAAAGACGAAATCGCAAAGCTTGCTCAGACTTTTAATAGCATGCTTGCCCGACTGGAAGGTTCGTTCATTACACAAAAGAATTTTATTTCAAACGCATCTCATGAATTGAGAACGCCTTTAACCGCAATTACAGGTCAGCTAGAGGTAATTCTACTCAACGTAAGGTCACCAAAAGAATATCAGGCTGTTATTAACTCTGTTCTTGATGACATCCAAAATCTAAACCGCCTGGCAAACCGATTATTGCTGCTCGCGCAGTCTTCATTAGAAGAAAGGGAGAAAAAAATGTCGTCTCTTCGAATTGACGAATTACTATGGCAAACAAAGGATGAGTTGCAGAAACACCATCCCTCATTCACTATTAAAATTGATCTTGACGAGACACTTGATGATGAGAAGAAATTGACAATTAAAGGAGATGATCAATTGGTAAAAACGGCCCTGTCAAACATTGTTGAAAATGGCTGCAAGTATTCGAAGGATCAAAAGACCAGTATCTTTGTGGCCTCATCAAGGCTTGGATTAACATTAACATTTAAAGACAATGGAATAGGGATTCCCAAAGAAGATGTTGCCAATATCTTTGAACCTTTTTATAGAGGCAGCAATACGGCAAACATCAAAGGTCACGGCATCGGATTGTCTATGGTTAAAAATATTATTAAACTTCACAGAGGTGCTATCCAAATCGATTCTGAAGAGGGAGTAGGCACAACCATTACGCTTATAGTTCCAACAATCTAGATTCCCTTAATACCGTTTTAATCTGATATTAATCTGCACCTTAGTTCCAGGTCTTTATTTGCCAGCTTTTGAAAAATGGCAAGCGTATCAACTGACACCAAGCCCAATGTTGCGGCAATTGTTTCTATAATTCTTTTTATGGGTATGTTCATATACTTGACAATTGTAATGAGCATTAAAGAGCGACTAGAGGATGAGCTCAATGAAGAAAGGCTGCAATCTGAATTGCTCTTGTCTGAAAAGCTTCTGGAAAAAAAGCAAAAGGCAGCGTTACAAATGAACTATAATGCGCTGGACAATAAGCTTCGGCAGACTAACAATGAATTGCTGTCTACCCAAACTAATCTTTCACGAATGGCATCAGATCTTCTGGAAGAAAGAAACAGTAATGAATCAAATTTACTGAGGGAGCAAAAAACCTTATTGCAAATACTGCAAAACAAATCAGAAAGCGATTCAATCCAACATGAAAAAGAAATAGCTGCTTTAACAGAACAAATTCGTTTTCTCGAGAACTCAGTTTCCCAAAAGAACAAAGAAGCCCAAACATATGCATCAGAAATCGAACGATTATCTGGTTTAAGAACGAACGAATTCAGTATTGAATCTTTGAAGAGAAATAAAAGGCTTAGTGTCAAAGCTGCAAAGACGAAAACAATTAATGCAAGCATGGAAGTATCTGCTGGCGCGGGCGACTTATCGTTCTCGATCCTTGACCCTGCAGGGAATCCATTATCAATGAGTGAAACAAATAGTTCAATGACAATAAGTGAATCTAATGTCAAGAAAACTGGCACTCCATTTTATGTCAACCCAGTAATACAATTAAATGCATCGGAAAATTGGAAGCGCGTAAAAATGACTTATGTGTCATCGACTAAGCTCCAACCGGGTGTTTATAGGGTTATCTTAAAAAGTGCTGACTTGGCCATTGGAAATCTTTCTTTGCGCCTCGAATAATACGCAGCGCCTATAGCAACCCGATAGAAAAAAAATTATTTTGTCACCTTAATTGTAGGTAATGCGGCTTACTCGGCTATTTAATGATTTCTTTCACAGCGAAAAATCCGGAGGCATTGTACTCATTGCCTGTACCGTTATATCCCTAAGCCTAAGTAACTCTGCTTTTGCAGACAGCTACTTGACATTTTGGAATTATCAAATCGGCAGTCATTCCATCACGCATTGGATCAATGACGGCCTTATGGCTATCTTTTTTCTATTAATAGGCCTCGAGCTTGAAAGGGAAATCTACATTGGAGAATTATCTAATCTTAAAAGTTCTCTTCTTCCAATTTTTGCAGCCATTGGGGGAATGGTTTTTCCGGCAGGTTTTCACCTGGCGCTAAATTTTGGAACGCCAACACAGGCTGGCGCTGGCATTCCAATGGCAACCGATATAGCATTTGCTTTAGGAGTTCTTTCACTGTTAGGAAATAGAGTACCACCTGCATTAAAAATATTCTTAACTGCCCTTGCTGTAATTGACGATCTCGGTGCAATTCTTATAATCGCAATATTCTACACCGGAACAATTGAATGGGTAAATCTATCGATCGCGTTGGGCATCTTTGTCGCATTGCTTATCCTCAACAGACTTAAAGTTCATAACCTCATTCCTTATCTCCTTGCAGGTATCGCCATGTGGTATTTCATGCTCCATTCAGGAATTCATGCTACAATCACGGGCGTTTTATTAGCCTTTGCCATTCCATTCGGAGATGGAAGTCAAAAATCACCATCATTTATTTTGCAGCACATTCTTCATAAGCCAGTTGCATTTTTGGTTTTGCCACTATTTGCCCTTGCCAACACAAGTCTGATCATTGGTGCTAATTGGTACCAAGTGTTACTGGGTTCTAACAGTCTGGGAATTGTATTCGGATTGCTTCTGGGTAAACCGCTTGGTATTGTATCGTTTAGTTACCTCTCGATTAAAATGAAGTTGTCTTCAATCCCAGATGGATTGAGTTTCAAAAGGATAATTGGAGCAGGGTTTCTTGGAGGGATTGGTTTCACAATGTCAATATTTATTACGCTTTTGGCTTTCAATGAGAATGCCATAATCGAAGAATCTAAAATTGCTATTATGCTTTCCTCTCTTGTAGCAGGGTTAGTTGGTTTCATTATATTGAAGATTTCTTTGAAAGAGGATGTTATGCAAAACTTAAAAGAGGAATTACCGGCTAACGGATGAAAGAGAAGTGTTTGGGTAAATTACGGCATCTGTCATTTTCTTGAATTGTATCCCTAAGTATTGAATAGCTTTTTTAATACCATTTTAATCTCTTTTTAAGAGCGTGTTCATTATGCTATCCTAATTTGCATAAGGTTTACAGGAATTAGTTACCTATTTGTTCAGCCCATCAACCCATTAAGTTGATGGGTTTTTTATTCCTGCCGTAATTGAATTCTTTTAATTGAGAATTAATTTCTCATTAATCCCTCACTTATTCCATAGCCGTTAATTTGTTAAACAAAGAAATTTTTATGGAAATGTTAAAGAACTCAAAAGTAATTGCCGTGGTCACAACTACCTTACTAGTGGCCAGCCTTTTTTGGTTGATGAACACCAGAAGTGTAAACAGTTCTCTTCAAGCAGGGTTGCAAGAAGAAAAACTTAAGTCAGAATCGCTTTTATCTGAAAAGCTTTTGCTGGAAAAAGATATTCAAAAAATGAAGGATCAACTCTCATCCATAAGAACTGAAAACAGAGAGTACGACAATTTGGTAAAGAGCACAGCCGCCAGGTTAAGTGCGCAAGAAGCCGATTATAACAGGATGAAGAAAGAGAACATGTCGCTCGCAAAACTCAGGAAACAGCGTAGCGAACTTGTTGCTTTACAAAGCCAGCTCGAAAATGAATTACAATTGCTAAGAAGTTCATATGCTGATCTTGAATCTAAAAATAAAGAACTAAATACTACTGTCGCGTCATTGCAAGAGCGAAACAAAATGCTCACCAGTGATCTTAACAAGGTAATGTTCGCTGCTGTAGATCAATCACAAATACAAGCCGTGAAAGGAAAATCTGAGAAGTTAACTGTTCGTGCCAAAAGGACAAAGAAACTTATTGCCAACTTTGAAGTACCGGCTAATCTTAAAAATCTAAGTTTCAGAATTACAGATTCAAAAGGAAATATTCTTAGTAAGGAAGATGGAACAATTGCATCTACCGTAGTGCCATCAGAAAGTAGTCTTACGGCGTCTTCTGATTCCGAAATAGTCGGGAACAAGTTGCAAAAAGTAGAAATGGTTTATTTACCGAAAGAGAAACTAAAAACGGGTGTCTATACCGTTGAGATCTTAAATGAAAACCTGTATGTGGGTAGTTTGAAAGTCAAACTAAAATAAAGTCACCACAATTTTTTCAGGAGAGCCAATCTTGAAATATAGGTTGGCTTTAATCTTTTCACAAATAAAAACAATCAAGATAATGAAAGCACAATTTTGTCTATTAGTTGAGGATGATCCAGAGGATCAGGAATTATTTATTGACGCACTGCATACCATCTCATCAAGAGTAGGCTGCTATGCGGTTGAAAATGGAGAAGAAGCATTGTCTACATTGTTGCACGAAGGATTTAAACCCGATTTGATTTTCACTGATGTAAACATGCCGCGCATGGGTGGATTTGAATTTATCAAAGCGCTCTATAGTAATGAAAGATTCCGCTCTATTCCCGTTATAATGATGTCTTCCGATTACTCAGAAGAAAACATTAAAAAAGCAAAACAACTTGGTGCCTCAGCTTTCTATTCCAAAACAAGGCTCGGGGTGCTTAAGGATATTCTGAAAAGATATTTTTGAAATACCTAGAGTTAGTCGACCACTTTCTAAATCCTTCATCACTCGTGGTTTTATTGTTTATATTGATCATTCGCTATTTTTCGTCCGGCACCTATTATAATTGCAGCACGCAGTAAGTACTGGACATCGCAAGTCAAAAAGAATTGACCTATTTGTTAGTACGTGCAAGAACGCAATGATCTTTCGACAAAATATGATGTGGTGGCAGGTAAGTTACAACGAAGCAAAAGGGCAACTTCTATACTATGAATGTTAATGATTATCCTATCAAACCTCGTACCTCATAAAGGATGAGTGAAAGATTACGACAATATCTACACACCTTTTTTGGGGGAAGAGGTACCAACAGCTAGGGCTATGCCGTAGGACCATCTTGTAAAATGAATTAGGATGTCCACGATGGGAAATTCCTGTCAGTTGGAGGTTCAACGTGCATACGACTGGCCTTATTTTTTTCCATTCCACAAGAAGCTCCAACAAACATATCTAAGGGTTGGGTTAGCATATCATGAATAAAGAACTTGTTTTAAGGGAATATTTGGCAATTGAGCGGACCAAGCTGGCAAATGAAAGTACTTTGCTAGCCTATATCAGAACCGGATTATATTTTGTTGTTGCTGGATCAACACTGGGTGAACTTGTACAATCCGCTTTTTGGGACTTGATTGGTGTACCACTAATAGTCATTGGGCTCGTGATTATTATCATTGGTGGGATTCGATACAGTCGACTGCGAAAACGAATTGAGCATAGCAAAGAAAACATAGGTGATTCATCTGACCTCTTTATAAAAGCTGCCCGTGGTGAATATATATCAAACGATAAAAAGGAATAATGGAAGTGATCTGGCATAGAATTGAGCATCAATTTCAAACACCCTTTACAAATTCGGTTCTGATTTTTTCTTTGATCTTATTTATCATCCTTCTTGTTCCCTTAATTTTTAACCGTTTTAAAATTCCTGGAATTATTGGACTAATTATATCAGGCACTATTATCGGACCACATGGCCTTGACCTGATAAAAAGAAATTCTGCGGTTGAATTATTTTCCACTATCGGGCTATTGTACATAATGTTTTTGGCCGGACTCGAATTGGAATTAGCTGAGTTTAAACGAAGGAAAAATAAAAGTATAGTTTTTGGAGCACTCACTTTCAGCATCCCGTTGCTCATTGGCCTACCTGTATGCATGTATGTTCTCGGCTATAGCTTTAATACAAGCTTTCTTACAGCGAGTATGTTTGCTACACATACGTTGATTGCATATCCAATCGTTAATCGTCTTGGGATCGCTAAGAGCGAATCGGTTGCAGTAGCTGTGGGTGGAACAATCATAACCGACACTGCTGTTTTGTTTCTTCTTGCAATCATTACTGCATCGCGAGAAACGGGGTTAAGCGGTGAATTTTGGGCTGGGCTGCTGGTCTCGATGTTTGTGTTTGTATCCATACTTGTGTTTGTTATACCGCGAGTTTCGTCCTGGTTTTTTAAAAGATTGGAAGACGAAAAATATGCTCACTTCATTTTCGTTTTGTCGGTTATTTTCTTTTGTGCTTTTATAGCAGAGCTTGCCGGGCTTGAGCCTATCATCGGCGCCTTTGGAGCAGGACTAGTACTTAATCGTCAGATACCTCATGCATCTTCCCTGATGAACAGAATAGACTTTGTAGGCAACTCTCTTTTCATACCATTCTTTCTTGTGAGCGTTGGAATGCTGATTGATGTTAGTGTGCTCACCAAAGGACCGGAGGCGATTATTGTGGCAATAGTATTAACAATCGTTGCACTGATGTCAAAATGGTTAGCTGCATATTTTACAGGGGCCGTTTTTAAATATTCACCCACTGAACGAAGGCTTATTTTCGGACTGAGCAGTGCACACGCGGCCGCAACTTTAGCGGTCATTCTTGTTGGTTATAGAATTGGTCTTATTGACGACAATATCCTTAATGGAACGATTGTGCTGATCTTGTTTACCTGTGTTGTTGCATCTCTCGTTACGGAAAAAGCAGGCAAGCAACTGGCGCTTAAGATTGCTTCCGAGCCCGCTAAAATTTCACATAACCAAAGAATCCTCGTTCCCATCTCTAATCCTTTAACCATGGAGCGATTAGTTGACTTTGCGATAATGATTAAACAAAAATTTGATCATGCTCCTATTGTTGGATTGACTGTCGTTAAAGATGATAATCTCGCCCAGGCAAAATTGATGGAAGCAAGAAAGCTGCTCGAAAAAGCAATTTCGCACGCAGTAGCTGCAGAGCAGTACGTAGATATCATGGCAACAATCGACAGAAATGTTTCGAGTGGAATAATGAGAATCATCAAGGAAAGATTCATTACAGACGTTGTGGTGGGATGGTCACCAGACAAAAAACTTGCTGATATTATTTTCGGTAGAACATTCGATCACCTTGTAAGAAGATCACAACAAAATATTTTCATAACCCGATTCTTACTACCACTGAACCTCCAAAGAAAACTTGTGATAATTTGCCCAACGTTCGCAGAAAAGGAACCAGGTTTTTATAAATGGGTTAGTTCCATATTGAATCTATCAATGCAGCTACGGACCTCGGTAACATTGTATGGTACCACACAATTGAATGAAGCGTTTTCAAGATATATAGTGTCAAATCAATATTCTGTTGAAGCAACTTATACTGACGCGATAGACCTGTCAAAACCGACACAGTTGTCAAATGTTAATTCCGCTGATATGATAATTATTGTTTCTTCGAGAGAGGGCGGCATCTCCTACACAAAAACACTTGATATCCTTCCAAACAAAATTGCAAGCACTTTCGGAGAGAACAATCTTGTCTTTATTTACCCCGAAATAAAAGATGTATCGCGAAGCACAGGTTATGTTGACAAACCTACCGAGGTATTATGGAAGGATGCTTGAGCTGGTGCAGCGCTACGTAGTCAATAATCTCTAGTCCGAGTATTGCCTATGCCGTAGTATTAATTCTATTTACTTTCCTACTAGCATCACCACACTTTTTTATTCAATTCTATTGCACGTGATTAGAAAGGTGGCACGAAGGATAGATAGATGTTATATTTGTATTCCGTTCTTCAGAGCAGCAATGGCAAACATTCCAATAAGGCACATCAATCCTACTTTAAATGAACCAATACTTGGGCAAAGCTTTAGAATTCGTGATGTAAGCACATTGCTAGGTGGGAAAGATATGGTGCAAGGGTTGCACAGGCATGACTTCTTCTTCGTTCTGGCGTTGGCCAATGGCATGGGGAACCATGAAATAGATTTTGTTAAATACAGAATTAAGAACAACTGCATTTTCATCATGAGGCCTGGACAGGTGCATGCGCTTACAGTGAAGGCGGGAAGTACAGGATTTCTGATGGAGTTCAGCAAAAGCTTCTACCACCTTCACAGTAGGGGAGAGAGCGAAGTTCTACGTAAGGCAACGAACACTACACTTTGCCACGCAAAGAAAGGTGCATTTGAAAAATTGCAATTAATATTGAGTTACATCATTCGAGAATATAAGGAGCAAATGGAAGGATATGAAGCGGTGATCAAAGCAAATCTTGACATCTTCTTCATCGAATTGTTACGGCAGAGGCAAAAGGACAAAGATTTTAACAGAAAAGGAGGTGTCTATGAGCAGGAACGCCTAGAACAATTCTTAGATATATTGGAACTAAACATAACAAGGCATAAACAAGTTTCCCATTATGCTGATCAACTGAACATCTCGGCGTATCAACTCAATGCAATCACAAGGACCTGTGTAGGTAAAACTGCATCTCAGATAATCAATGACTATCTTGTACTGGAAGCAAAGAGATATCTGCTTGTAACTTCTGACCAAGTAAATCAAATAGCATATCACCTTGGATACGAAGATCCTTCATATTTCATACGTTTTTTTAAAAAACATACAGGGCACTCGCCAGATGTTTTTAGATCTAAATTTTAAATAAGTCCTACGAAAATCAATTTTTGTCCTATCACGCAGATTAGAAGTTGAAATACTTTTGTAACAGAAAGTAAATTAAATATTCGATTTGTATGAAAACAAAAATGAAATTGATTGCTTCCCTCAAAATATGGGCAGTAATCTATCCCTCAATAACAATCTTCCTGGCGGTGTTCGGTGAAATCCTGCTAGTGCTACCCCTTTATCAACGAACATTCCTCCTGACTATCACATTAGTGCCATGGATAGTTTTTGCTGGTGTTCCCTTTGTTGATTTTATACTTCGCGCGTTTTCTTCTAAAGCAGAAGAATAGAATCCCAAAAGTCAAAACAGGATTATTAAAAATGACTTGAATGCCAAGACAACATTTTTTTTAGTCACTTTTTCCATTGCCTTACTTTTTGTTCTTCCTAATCAGTAAATGAAATCGTTAAAACAAAATCGCGTAACAAAAATGAATGAGTATGACGTAATCATTATAGGTGGTAGCTATTCAGGACTTGCAGCAGGAATGGCGTTAGGCAGGGCATTACGCAAGGTGTTGATCATTGATAGTCATCAACCTTGCAATACTCGGACACTGCAATCCCATAACTTCCTTACTCATGATGGCAAAACTCCAAGCCAGATTGCTACTCTTGGACGCAAACAGGTGAAGCAATACGAGACGGTAGATTTTGTTAGTGGCGTGGTGTCGGCAGGTCGAAAGACTGCAAATCGTTTTGAAATTGAGACATCGAATAAAGAGGCGTTTGTAGCAAAGAAATTAATATTTGCTACGGGCATTAAAGATCTAATACCAGATATCAAAGGATTTTCAGAATGCTGGGGTATCTCGGTTCTTCACTGCCCTTATTGTCATGGATACGAAGTACGGGGAAAAGAAACCGCCGTCTTGGGTAATGGCGATAGTGGCTTTGAATTCGCAATGCTAATCTCGAACTGGACATCAACGCTTACGTTGCTTACAAATGGGGCAGCGTCCCTTACAGGAGAAAAACGTGCTAAGCTCGAAGAGCATCGCATAAAAGTAATCGAAAAGAAAATTACTCACATTGACCATATGGATGGCCATCTTCAATGTGCGCGTTTTGCAGATGCAGGCGCGTTTCACATCGAGGTTCTGTATGCACGTCTTCCCTTCCAACAGCATAGTGATATACCAAACAAAATTGGCTGCGAACTGAGTGATGATGGATACATCAAAGTTGATTCATTGCAAAAGACAAGCATCCCCGGAATCTTCGCGTGCGGAGATAGCACATCTCGAATGCGCACGGTCGCCAATGCTGTGGCGACAGGAACGACTACAGGAATGATGGTAAACAAAGAAATTATTCAGGAAGAATTTTAAAAAACAAATGATAGTCAAAGCGGGCTTAGTCACAGATTCTCACGAATATGAAAGTGAAGCGGGATGAAGGACTTCCTTCTGAATAAATTTCTTCTTGTTCGTTGAGGGAAGACTAACATTTAACTTTAAAGTGGCCTTGTGAAAGTGATAACGTTATGGGCCGTTTGCAACTTAACGTGGTCTATCAGTTGCCCATAAGTCCTTCTCGAAAACCACAATCAATTTCAATATTATATACACCTTGCGTTATAAGAATCTTGGATTCAATGGTCAATTCACTTGCGATTATAATACAACGAACCAGGATGACTACAAATTCGGAAACACACGAAGTGGTTTGACTGCGTTCTTTATTCCCAAGACTCGTGCGGTCACTTATCATCCCAACGGGCATTAGCGTGGAGACATTCCAGGACAATCAACAATTTAAACAACGTTTGATGATACAGGAGGCTGGGCAATGCTTTACAATGCAGGCATAGAATTGCATTACAAAAATTTTGCTTTTGGCGTTTCGTATTCTCATGCTGGAAAAACAAAAGGTTTTTAATGAAAAAGTTGTGGCCAATGATAGGATTTCACTGCCTTTAACTATGATGTTCTGATATTATTTTTCTGCTGGTCTCGAAACATTTTCTGGCTATCACGACAATCAAATTGATGTGACACCCAGCAGAATTAGAACGAGGGCAGGACAAGCTAAGAATACAATTGTTGGCAGCATGACGGTAATCAGAATTGTTTGAGATAGCTCACCTTACAAATTAAAGATTGATTTCTAGCAAGAGAATTATCAAATGAGGATTCATTAAACACAACATAAAGGAAACTCAAGGGAGAGAATTGCCAGCTACCCCGCACGTTCCACCGTCCTTGTTCTGTGAAGGAATTGTACTGGTAAAAAACGGAAGCGAGAATGTTTGGATTATAAGCCAGTCGAACACCTCCTGTAATCAAGCTGGTATTAAGGTTTTTCTTCGCTTCCCCGATCTGACTTAAATCGTTGTACTCATAATCTGCCGTGATTGCTACATTGGGAATAGGTGCAATGCGAACACCAACGCGAGTTGTTTGGAGCATCCCATTGTAATAATGACCAAACTCATAGCTTCCATTGAATGAATATTTCTTCGACAAATCCGTATTGTAATCAATCTTTTGTCTTGTATAAAAGTAATCCCTCTTCTCTATTGGCAAGCCGAGAATATTGAAATCAAAATCAATGAACTGCCATGTCGGAGTAATAGAGTATTGGAAAAAACTATTATCCTGAAAATAAACGTAGATCGGGAAGAGGTATATGTCCGCCTGTTGGATCTTTCCATTGTTGGCGTTGTGATAATAGTTAACAAACACCCCGGGATCTTGTCTTCGTATCCATTTTAATTTTTTCGGTCGCCAAATAAAATACCCTCCAGGGCTATGGTGAATTGTGTTCGAAGCAAAGATGAAACCCATGCCTGGAACGTACTTTTCATCAACATATTTTGTAGCCCATCCGTAATACCATTTCGGTAAAAATCTCCCAGCGAAAAAACTTCCGGCAAATCCTATTGTATCATTCGAATTGTCTCTAGATGCTGTCGCCAGATACTGAATATTCCATGAATCGTCAGGGCGAATAAAACCATCGATGCTCAACGTTGTGTTATTGCTTTCACGAAATCCTTTCTCAGAACTCTGCTCATCGAGTCGATGTGTAAGCATCATACCAATATTGTTCTGCTTACCATAATTCTTAAGATATCTTGCGACAGCAAAATTTGCACCGCCCTGAATATTGTTTCCGCGTTGATGAACATAGAGTCCTGCTATCGTTCTATTTTTTGTTCTATCCGTATAACGAAAGCCAGCATCGAGAGGGACAGGTTCTGCATTGAACTGAGAATTTGCCAATCCAATAGTGCGACTAAAGAACGGCTTGATGTTATCAATGTCAGCTCCTGCATACACTCCCGAATTTTCAAGAAAAAATTGTCTTCTCTCAGGGAAGAATACATTAAATCGCGTTAGGTTGTTAACCGCCCTGTCTACCTCAACCTGAGCAAAATCAGTATTAAACGTTATATCGAACACGCTGTGTGTATTGACCGCCCATTTTATCTCACCTCCAACTTTAAAATCATGCTCAGATGTCTTTGCTCCATCTGCACCAGTAGTATTCGAGTATTGATATAAAGCATAGGGCTGCACACGAACATTGGCTGATGGTGGTGGTAACTTTAAACCTTTCATCTGTGCTGCATACGTCATGCGGTATGGCGAAAAGGCTTGTGGTATAGCAGGATATAAAGTAATCTCGTAATCACGTCTGGCCATTCGTGCAAATGTTACACCCCATGATGCCGAATCGAGTGTCTTCCTATCATAGCGCAGCGATTTAAATGGAATTGCAAACTCGGCATAGTAACCACTATCAGTCATATGGGTTTGCACACGCCACAGCGCATCCCAGTCTGTATCTTTGAAGGTGTCATCAAAAATTTGCAGATCACGTTGCGTTCCTAATGGTGTTGTCTGAAAAGCGGTGCAATATCGTTTCAAGTTCTGCGGGTCGAGTGCAACACCAAACAGATCGTTTTCAAAGTAATTGAAGTCGCGTTGATAATCCTGGACTCGCATTCCTTTACGGCCAACACTGTCTTTGCAGAATACTCCAAAGTACAGATTGCGTTTGTCATACAATACTTGCACAAAAGTTTCATACCGATAGCTTCCGCCCTGTCGCGGCTCTGTCCGAAAGAAATCCTTTACTACCGGAGCTTTTGACCACGCAGGCTCTGTTAGTCTTCCATCTAATGAAATAACGTCGGCCGTTTCGACAGCTTGAAAAGAAGGAGGATCAACAGGTGGATCGAAATTTACAACATCCTGTGAGTACGCTACTACGGTAAAAGCACTCAGTATCAATACTAATATTTTATACATCATGCTATAAGGTGTAGAGCCTTTCTGAACGAACGAACCCCCAAACAGTAAGCAGCATCGTAATCATGAGGAATGGTAATATCATCGAAAGCCAATGTACCCCATGTCTTGGCGGTAAAAATTCGGGTGTGAACTTGGTCCAATCTTCTGTCTTCGTACTTTCGTTTTCAAAAATTTTAGGATAGAAATATAGTCTGGTGCGTTCATGAAAATTGCCAGCACTGTCAAGGAGGCTTAGGTAGTCCACCAGGCTTGTTTGTGCAAGATCGTTCATACATAATTGAGCATGCATGGTTGGTATGGCGAATGCGATAGACCGGCTGGTTGCCTCTCGCTGAAGTAACTTTTCACGCATGGCCTTGCTTTCATTTACAGACTCATCATCACCCATCTGTTGCATAGCGTAATACCAGAGCCAAAAATTTTCGTCTGGCACACCATGCTTTTTAAACTGTGGATAATGCGCATAAAACTTATCCATCGTAATCTTCTTGTCGATGTCCCACTTTTTATGATAGCCATCCCGTTGCTTGATCATTGTACTAAGCGCTTCAGGTACTGGAAAAGCTGACGCCACAAGGTTGTTAACTGATGCCGGAAGAAGAACGGTAAGCACTACCCACACCGTAAGCAAAGTCAGAACGTTAAATCCCGAACTCCGCTTAAACATCGAAAGCCAAAATGAGAGCGAAAACCAGAAAGTGATGTATAAAAAGCTAAGCACCACTAATGCTACAAATGACTCGTTCAATGGAAGTGAAAGCACCAGCACGGCTATTGAAAATAACGCGATGAGCAATCCGTAAATAAAAAGCGCCCTGACTGAATACTTTGTAAGCAGAAAACGAAAGGCAGATCGGGATTGAACCGTCACCAGTTTCCATGTTCCTGACTCATTATCTTCCGAAAATAAATTGAACGTGAAGGCGATGATAACCAGAGGGAAAAGATATATGATGACGAAACCAAGATCAAGATTTCCTGATTGTAATTGAACCGGATTTGTCAGGTCTGTGTCGTACTTCTGCGCTTCCAGCGTTCGAATCGTAACGCTTTGTATTCCGGGATTGATATCTCGTTGGCCGATTGAGATTGCAGCTAATTTATCCGGCTTGCTGATTAAAGCGAATTTCAGATAATACATGAGTAGTCCCATCTCGTCATTCGCGGCTACATTGCGTTCAATGTGCATGCGCTGATGTTCCGTCACTCTGGCGATAGTCTCCTCTTGCTTTGAGAGAAATTGTTTACCGATCAGTATTGCAGTAATACCCAGGGTCAGCAGAAGGATCAACGCAGCCAATGCCGGGCGAGAACGGATGAATTGTTTTATTAACAATGCGTACATATTAAATCGCTTTTAAATTTTTTGAAATACGGTTGATCAACCCTGCAGACACGAGGCACCAAAACAGCAACGCAATCACCGACCATGCTTCATGTTTCAGTGAGGAGATTACACTTATGGATTTGGGGTTGAAATCGGGAAGTTCCTTCCAATGGTCGCTACTAATTTCGTGCGGCTTGTCATTTGGTGCGCGTTCGTTGCTGATAAATTCAATCTGTAGCTCATTCATTTTTTGAGCGAGCAGATATCGGTATTTTTCTGCCTCGTCCTGAAATGCTTTATACGATTCAAAGTCTGTTCCTGATAACGCCATGGATACATTGCGAACCGCTGAGAATGGATTTACAAAGGCGGAAACCTTGGTGAGGCTGTTTTGCTTATCGTAGATAAGCGTAAGCTCCTCCACGTGTTTCTTATAGATATTGGCACTGATCTTTTCGCCTTCGCGCATTACAAATCCCCCGTAGTTAAATGGAAGATTTTGAACTGAGTCAACGTTGTGAGCCTGAAGTACTGAGTCACGAAGATGTTTGTAGTGTGGGTCATCGGGGTTATGACTATCGCCTTCCTTGATTACATCTTCTTCGATTGCCGTTTCAAATTCAATCTTGGAGGGTGCTGGGAAGAAGTAGCTCCCCACTGCCTGGGTGGTTCTCGGAAGCACCACTGCCATCAACAACCATAATCCCAGCAGTCTTAGCAGAGAACTTTTTGACGTTGAACTTTTAGCTGATACGATGATGGTAACAGCGCTTGCAACTAAAATGAAAATGAGATAGAAGAAAAGTATCCCCGTAAGTCTGGCTATCAAATCAAAGTCTACAACAACATCCGAAGATGTAACGAAAAGAAGAATCAATACTAGGAAAACCGGGACCAGGATTGACACTCCAAGCGCCAGCAGCCCAATTGATCTTCCAAGGAGAATATCTTTCCAACTTGCACCTTGCGTCAGCATTATCTTCAGCGTTCCGTTCTCACGATCAGCAGAGACTGCACTGAATCCAAGGAAGACAATCACAAGAGGCAGAATGACTTGAAGCAACATGGCAAGACTCATCTCTCCAAATCTCAAAAGCCCTGTTGAAAAACTTGCCTCTGAAAAATTAATCGTATTTTGTTTATGAGCCTCGAGGTAGACTGCGTTACCTGTATAGCTTTCCAACCCAAAATCGAATACACTAAGTGGATGCTTTTTACGAAAAGCAAACGAACCAAAGTGTGCCATACGATGCGGATGCTTGTCAGGATTGTTTTCCCAACTCTCTCTGACCACACGTTGATAATGCTCACGTATTTCTCGCTGCGTGGAATAAGTTTTCCAGCCTGTATAGGCAGCATAACCTACCATCAGAGCCATAACGATTAGTATTCCATAAACGGCTTTCGAATGAAATGTGCTTCTCCAAAACTGCCGAGCAATTAAAATTGTAGTAGTTTGATTCATTGCTTTCAGAATTTATAAGTAGCCGTGAGCATAAAATTTCTTGGTGCTCCAGGAAAGAGTCGCAAATAGTTTTGCGCCCCAATCCAGTATGTTGTGTTGAATACATTGTTGATGTTCAAGGCGAGTTGCATATTGGCTTTCGATGGAGTATAGTATAACGCCATGTCCATAACTGTGTAACCAGGAACTTCGAATGCTCTTGTGAACCATGGCACTTTGCTTCCGCTGTACTGAACGCCGACACCTACACCTAAATCACGAAGCGCTGGTTGAGAAAAATTGTATCGCATCCAAATGTTCGCGCTGTTGGAGGGCGTATTCTCCTTGCGCTTGCCATTGAGCGTTTCATTACTATCCTCAACTATGCGTGCATCAATGTAACTGTATGATGCATTTACTTGTAAGTCAGGCAAGATGTATCCTGCAAGTTCCCACTCAAGTCCACGGCTTCTGTCTGCTCCGCGTTGAACAAGAGAGTCAGGAAACGCTGGCAGATTCGCATTGATCAAAATATTTTCCTGGTTGATCTCATATCCCGCAAGGGTCATGACAATTTTCCCATTCATCAATTCGGATTTGGCTCCTAGCTCTTTCAAATTACTGATGAGAGGTTTGAATCGTGATGGTGAGTTCGGATTCCAAAAGAACGCGCCTGTACTCGGCATGAGGGACACTGTGTTGGATTGCGGTTGATAGCCTTGTAAATAAGTAGCATAGACATTAAGCTGTTTAACAACTTCGTATGTTAACCCAACTCGAGGTATAAGTGCTGAGTTATCAAAAGACGCTTCACCTGGAGCTTCGTAATTTGTGATGTCCTCGAACCATTCATTGCGCAAGCTTAGCAATGCAGACAATCTTCCAATCTTAATCTGCTCTTGTATATAGATTGCATTCGTGCTTGTCATCGCTGAGGGCACGGCAGTCCTGGCATTCAGTACATAATCATCAATGTTGCGAATTGTGTATGATGGATTATTCAGATTGAAGTGATTGACATTGGGTTTCGGCATTGTCCTTCCATCCACTGTGATCGTTTGATAATTCGCTGCATTTGCTGGAACAAACGTGCTGGCCACGTTACCGTCATTTAATAGATAACCTCTGGCTGCGTTTTGTCCTCCACCTTTGGTCTTATGCCATTTGCTAAGATCATAGCCGGCTAATACTTTATGCTGAAAGGCTCCTGTATTAAAATCAAAATTGAAATAAGCGTTCAAGTTGTCAGTATTCCAGTATTGCTGGCGTTGTATGAATTGCATCGCCGCAAGGCTGGTCATAGGCTGATTATCTAAATCCACCGCAAAGGAATTATTGGTACGATGCTCTTGCAGATTCTCCGTCCAAGTTTGCTTCATGTAGGATGCATTAAATCCTATCTTCTCAGAAAACTTATGTGCAACACTGGTCATGATGATCATTTCTTTCGATTTGAAAAAATCATTGGCAGCGCCAAGGTTCAGACTCGTAGATGTACTGTTTAAATCAGTTACACCAGCCGTTGCTCCAAAGATTGGTTGACCGCGATCAAGTGTACCGTTGCTGTTGCTGAAAATTAATTCAGCGTTAATGGCAGTCTTGTTGTTGGGTATGTAGCTGATCGATGGGGAAACAAGCAGCGCGTTATTCTTTACCAAGTCACGGTATGACCTGCCCTCCTGCAATCCTCCGTTAAGTCTGTACAAAAGTGTTTTTGATTCATTCAGAGGTCCTGTAAAATCGATGGTGGCTCTCATCGTACTGAAACTGCCAACCCCCATGCTCACCTCTCTGCGTTCGGTAGCCAAAGGTTTCTTCGTAACCATGTTGATGCTACCTCCAGGATCAACGCTGGAGAATGTAACAGAAGCTGGACCCTTTAAAACTTCAACACGTTCGATGTTGGAAGTAATAGGTTGAAGGAAATAGTATTGCCTTGTTCTCATACCATTGATGATCTGTCCTTCTTCATTCTGACTTATACCTCGAATGTTGTACTGGTTGTAAAAACTTGATGGCGTTACCCCGCTCACGATCTTCACTGCATCTGCCAATTGAAACGCTTGTCTGTCAGAGATCAGTTCTTTAGTAATCGTTGAAAGGGACTGCGGTAGTTCCTTGTTCTTCATGGCAGACTTGGTAGCTGAAAACGAATAGTCACTGTTATAATCTCGATCTATTCTTCCTATAACCTCGACCGTCTGGAGTTCCTGTGTATATGCAGTCAACATGACCGTGCCTAGTTCGTAAGTCTTACCCTCATTGAAAGTATATGAACGAACATGTGGATCAAATCCGAGAAATCTAATCTCAACTTCATATATGCCATTGGTGGACAGCTCGAGTCGGAAAGATCCGTCGGAGTCAGTAGTAGTACCAATGCTTTCATGGCCTGCTTTTGTCGAGATCGTTGCACCCGTAATTGCAACTTGTGCCTGATCGATCACTTTTCCCGTCACAATAATTTGAGACAAGGCCGGAGAACTTATTGTAATTAAAACTGCTATTGATAAACGTAATATTCTTTTCATGTATAGAAAATCTAGATTGTTTCGAGGTAAAGCTGTTGGAGTTGACTTGCATTGATATCGCGGGTGGCAAATTCATGAACTAGCATGCCTTCCTTCATGATGCCAATCCTGGTTCCAACATTCACTGCATTGAAGATGTCGTGCGTTGCCATGAAGATAGATTTACCCTCAGCAACAAACTCTTTGCAGACTGCCGTGAATTCAGCAGTTGCCTTTGGGTCCAAACCAGATGTTGGCTCGTCCATAAAAATTACGTCTGCTTTTTTGGCGAGAGCAATTGCTATCCCCACTTTCTGACGCATGCCTTTTGAATAGGTAGATAGATGTCTTGATTGCGCCTCCTCCTGAAGGCCCGACTTGCTTAAGTAATTTTTGAGTTGAGTACCGTTGTACTTGAACCCCGCAAGCCTGCTAAAAAAGTCTAAATTCTCAACTCCAGAAAGATTGCCGTACAATTGAACGACCTCAGGAATATAAGCAATCATCTTGTTTGCCTCGGTGCGGTTCGAACTTACCTCATTACCGTTGATTAAAGCTTGCCCGCTTGAAGGATCGATAAAGCCAAGGAAAATATTTATTGTCGTGGTCTTGCCTGCTCCATTCTGTCCCAAAAGGCAGTATACTTCTCCGGCATCTACGGAAAGGTTGAGATCATTTAAGGCCTTCCTGCCATTGAATTCTTTAGTAAGGTTTTTAGCTTGTAGCATTATAGATTTTCGTTATGGTTTACTTGTGCTGCAACACCTGCAGATATTTAGACAATGGAATCTTACGATAGCCCCGGCCAACATACTGAATCAGGAGCCATGCATATACATGGCTACAGCAGTGGAAGCTTTGTTAGACTTTAAAATAAAAAATGAAGAGTGGCTCAACAGAGTGAATCCGAAGGCCTTCAGAAATTAAGCAAGAGTTGGTGGTGCCCTTGAAGAAGATATGACAGCCAAGTAACTGTCGAGGCTTGACTTATAGAAAATAAAATGCCCCTCTGAAAAGTCACCGAAAGAGAAAGTTGCTAAGGTCAGTAAGCTTTTCTCTCCATGGTGTATTAGATCACACATCTGACATTTATCCGATACAATTAGGTGTGCTTTATGATCACAGCCTTGCTTAACATCATTGTGATAGAGAAGTTTATGACACGGGTCCTTCTCCTGTTCATCTGAATGCGTTACGATTACGTCGTGATTATGGACGAAAGAATATAGAAGATCGAGGTGAGATGTCCCAACTACATAAAGGAGTAATAAAAGCAGACTGGACAGTCTTGCGGCCGAAGTCATTAGCTTTTTTGATGTGATCCTATTATGCATTGAAGCCGGCAAAGTAGAACGAATTATTCACAATTGCAACACTGTTGCATCTACAATTCAAACCTTTAGCCAATTAACACGCACTTGAATTGCCGGTGAACGTTTTGAACTGAGCACAGGCGCACATATTACCGGAAATTGGTTAGCAGAACAGGACGGTTAAGCGGAGCAAACTCAAATGCCAAACCGTTAACACATTTCTTGATTCAATTCTTTTTGAGGACTTACAATTATCAAAAACAATTCTCAGTGCGGTCGAGGAATTTACATTGACACGATTTAAGAGTAGATGGGATGAAATGGCATTCCGTCCGAGAAGCAAAAATGATAATGGAATCATATTGTTTTTGTCTAGCAACTGCCCTTTACAAAAAGTAATGTGTTTCAGGTAGGTGCAGGACTGTAAAAGAAATTATAAAGTTTACTTTGCTTCAAAATTGTGTCCAGATCAGCACACGACAATAACATTATCAACCTTAATTTTTATGATAAAGTATCTCCTGTTTTTTATTCTTGCTTCTTCCACTTTTGTTCAAGCGCAGAAGGTTTCTGTTTTTGATCTTACTTGTGAAGACAAAACCAATCCTTTAGGCATAGATGAACTTAAGCCTCGTTTAAGCTGGAAGATCAAAAGTAGTCTTAAGAATGTGATGCAGACCGCGTATAGCATCCGCGTAAGCAAAGACGAAAAGTTTACAAAGGGTAGCATTGTTTGGGAATCTGGGCAAATAAAAACAGATGCATCCATGTTTCTGCCTTATGCAGGACAAGCACTTGAATCGAACAAGAAATATTTTTGGCAGGTTAAAGTATGGGATAATAAGAAAAATGAATCCGCATGGAGCGAAACAGCTTTTTGGCAGATGGGTCTTCTCAAGCCTGAGGATTGGACAGCAAAGTGGGTAGAAGGAAATAATGTAGTAGACTCTGCCAATGGTCCTGCCTTGATTTTCAGAAAACAATTTGCTGCCGCAAAGTCTGTTAAGAGTGCCACTGCATACATTACCTCACACGGCTTGTATGAAGCGATGATCAACGGCAAAAGAGTTGGCGACTATTATTTAACTCCCGGCTGGACAAGCTATAACAAGCGCTTACAGTATCAAATCTATGACGTTACTTCATTACTACAGTCGGGTGATAATGCCATCGGTGTAACAGTAGGCAGTGGGTGGTACAGGACAAAATTAGGCTGGACAACCAATAAGAACATCTACGGGTCAAACCTTGCTTTACTTCTTCAGATCAATGTTACCTATGCGGATGGCACTGAGGCTACCATTATTTCAGATGAGAGCTGGAAAGTAACAGACCAAGGGCCTATTCGTTTTTCGGAGATTTATGATGGTGAAGTTTATGATGCTTCTAAAGAAATTAAAGGATGGTCAGCCATTGGCTTCGATGATGCGCAATGGAAATCAGTAAGCGTTAAAAATCATCCTAAAGAAATATTGATCGCTACTTCTAATGAACCAATAAGAAAGCAAGAGACCTTCAAACCAAAGCAAATAATTAAAACTCCCAAGGGAGAAACTGTTATTGACTTTGGGCAGAACTTAGTAGGATGGTTACAATTCAAAGTAACAGGCAAAGCAGGAGATAAAGTTGTCTTCAAACACGTTGAGGTGTTAGACAAAGATGGCAATGTCTATACCGATAATCTTCGTGATGCGGATCAGGAAAACACATTTATTCTAAAAGGCGGAGCTGAAGAAATTTTTGAGCCGCATTTCACATTTCAAGGATTTCGTTACATCAAAGTAGAGGGCCATCCAGGAGAACTAAAGCCTGAGAACTTCACTGCTATCGCCTTATACTCCGACATGGAGCCTACTGGCACTTTCACTTGTTCTAATCCTTTGCTGAATCAATTGCAACACAACATTCAATGGGGACAAAAGGGAAACTTTCTTGATGTGCCTACTGATTGCCCTCAGCGTGATGAACGACTTGGCTGGACCGGTGATGCACAGGTATTTGCAAGAACGGCGTCGTTCAACATGAACGTCCATAACTTCTTTGCAAAATGGATGAAAGACGTAGCGGCAGACCAAGACGCTAATGGCTCTGTGCCTTTTGTTGTGCCTAATGTGCTTAAGGATAGCCCGGGTGGATCCGCAGGCTGGGCTGATGCAGCAACGGTAATCCCATGGGAGATGTTTATCGTGTATGGCGATAAAAAAGTTCTGGAAGACCAATACGAAAGTATGAAGAAGTGGGTTGGCTTTATCGAAGCGAACAGCACGGAATATTTATGGAATAAAGGATTTCACTTTGGCGACTGGCTTTTCTACCGGCCTTTCGATGATAATGATGGCCGTTCGGCCGTTACTGATAAATATCTTATCGCACAATGCTTCTGGGCACACTCAACACAACTGCTCATCAATGCAGCGCAGGTTTTAAAGAAAGAAGATGATGTAAAAAAATACGAGGCATCATTGCAAAAAATTAAAGAAGCATTTTTAAAAGAGTATGTAACTGCCAACGGAAGATTAGTATCAAGCACACAAACTGCTTATGTACTTGCTTTGAATTTTGATATGTTACCTGAAGGGTTGCGACAGCAAGCTGCAGAGCGATTAGTAGCCAACATAAAAGATTACGACTACCATTTAACTACTGGATTTTTAGGAACACCTTATTTATGTCACGTGCTTACGCGATATCGTTATACGGATGTGGCTTATAAATTATTACTTCAGGAGACATATCCATCGTGGTTGTATCCGGTGAAGATTGGTGCAACTACAATTTGGGAGCGCTGGGATGGACAGAAACCTGATAGCACTTTTCAAACACCCGGCATGAATTCCTTTAATCATTATGCTTATGGTGCCATTGGCGATTGGATGTATCGCGTTGTTACAGGTATTGATGCAGATGTCAATGCTCCTGCTTATAAGCATATTATTATAAAACCAAGACCTGGCGGTGATTTAACAAACGCCTCATCGAAGTATGAAACCAGTTTTGGATTAGTAAGTTCGAGCTGGGAGCAGTCCAACGGTCAGTTTACTTTTGATGTTGAAATTCCAGCAAACACGACTGCGACAATCTCCATCCCTACCGAAAGTCCTGAGTCCATAAATGAAAATGGCAAGCCATTATCAGCGAACAAAGATTTAAAAACAACCCCAGGTGAAGAAGGCTATATTACAATAGAGACAGGTTCAGGCAGATATCATTTTACTTCAAAATTAAATCCTAAATTGACCGCCAGTCTAACCGATAAATAATTACAATGAGTCGTTCACTAATTATAACCATTACGCTTTCATTCTTAAGTTTAAAATCCTTTTCTACTGTTCAGCTCCCTAAAATATTTTCCAACAACATGGTGCTGCAACGCGATGTACCAGTGAGAATATGGGGATGGTCTGATAAAGGCGAGTCAATTACTATTGAATTCAACGGACAATCGGTAAAAGCAAAAACAGATAAAAATGGATATTGGGTTGCAGAACTTAAACCAATGTCCCATGGTGGTCCTTTTGAATTGACGGTGAACGGAAAATCGAATTCCATTCAACTTAAGAATATTCTTATCGGTGACGTTTGGCTTGGCAGCGGACAATCAAACATGGAATGGATTATCAAGAATACCAATGATGCAGAAAACGAAATAGCGAAGGCAAATTATCCTAAGATCAGGTTTTTTACCGTGACCAAAGGCATGAGTTTCAAACCGGAGAAAGATTTGCCTGGCGGTGAATGGCTGGAGTGCAATTCACAAAACATTGGCGATTTTTCTGCAGTAGCTTATTTCTTCGGAAGGAAACTGCATGAGGAACTTGAGATTCCTATTGGTCTTATAAATAGCTCTTGGGGTGGAACAAATATCCAGACATGGATCAGTTGGGACGTGATGTCGCAGCAGGAAGCTTATAAAAATATTGATATCAAAAAGCTTGAGGAGACAGGAAAAGATCTTACTGCAAAACAACAACAATATGATCTGGCGTTGCAGCATGAAAAAGGACTTGCTGAAAATTGGTTTTCGAATCCCGGAAACGGATGGAAAAGAATTACTATGCCCAAAGCTTGGGAAGCGACAGAGATTGGAAATGCCGATGGATACGTGTGGTTTAAAAAAGATTTTGAAGTAGATGCGACATTGGCTGGGAAACCTTTAACCATTAACATCGGCCCGGTTGATGACCAAGATCAAACCTATCTGAATGGATCACTTATTGGAACTACAAATGGCTGGGATACAAATCGTTCTTACAATGTAGCCGCTAACATTATGAAAGCTGGAAAAAATACTATCACTGTCCGTGTTTTTGATTCTGGTGGTGGTGGAGGAATGCATGGACAGCCTGAACAGCTTTACTACCAGGTTGGTGACAAGAAGATTTCTCTTGCCGGAGAATGGGAATATAAAAGTTCCGTTTTAAATACAGACTTTGGAATTATTAACACCGGGCCAAATGCTTTTCCCTCGCTACTCTACAACGCCATGATTGCTCCTATTATTCAATTTCCTATTAAGGGAGTAATTTGGTATCAGGGAGAATCAAACACTTTTGAAGCTTATAGCTATAGAGAATTATTTCCTCAGCTTATCAATAACTGGCGTAACAAGTGGACTAGCGATTTTACATTTCTGTGGGCGCAGCTTGCCAACTTCATGGCTCCTGATTCAATTCCTAATAACAGCGAGTGGGCAGAGCTTCGTGAAGCACAGAGCATGACATTATCATTACCAAAGACTGGTGAAGCCGTGATTATTGACATCGGTGAAGAGCATGATATCCATCCCAGAAACAAACAAGATGTAGGCTACCGTTTGGCACTTGCTGGACTTAAAGTAGCATACGACAAAGACATTGTCTATTCGGGTCCGGTATACCAATCCATGACTACAGAAGGCAATAAGATTAAGCTCACTTTTAAAAACACAGGAAGTGGATTGCATGTAAAAGACAAATATGGATATGTGAAAGGCTTTGCGATAGCTGGTGATGATAAGAAATTTGTTTGGGCAAAAGCTGTGATAGAAGGGGATCATATTATTGTGTATAACGACTCAATAAAAAATCCTACAGCAGTGCGTTATGCTTGGGGCGATAATCCTGAAGATGCAAATTTATATAATAAAGAAGGTTTGCCCGCATCACCATTCAGAACAGACAAGTGGCCCGGTATAACGGAATAATTTTTTCGAGCTTTATAAGAAGTGCGTTGTGCTAAGTCTTCTAATATCAGCTCCATAGGAGCATGGTGTTTATAAAACTAGATCTATAACGGGGGAAATTAAAGATGAAAATATAGGACCTTAGCCAAAAGGAATGTTGGGCTAATCGTGTGACTTGTTTTCATATCCCGAAAGTACTATAATTCGAATTGCTAATTGACGCTTGTGCTGCGAGTAATTTCAATGCACCGCTCCTGTTTGTTTATGAACGCTACATCTTTAACTTAGGAGCCTCAACATTAAACATCTTATGCAAAGAAGAGATTTTATAAAAAAGTCTGCAGTAGTAACAGGAGCACTTTCTGCTTCGGCTCTTGGTGCTGCACAAGCGCAGCAAGCACCAAAGAATAAAGAGCTTTATGAACTTCGCGTCTATACCATGCGATGGAGCCAGGCACCACTGGACGAGTATCTTTCGAAAGCACTTATTCCAGCATTGAATAAATCTGGTGTAAAGCAAATTGGTGCATTTCGCGAAATGAGTAAATCAGAGCCAACGAAATTATACCTGCTCATCCCTTATGCTTCGTTTGAAGATTATGGGAAAACTACGATGGCCTTAAAAAACGATCAGAGCTTTCAGCAAGCCAGTGCAACATACAATCAAATCCCACAAGAGAATGCAGTGTATGATCGCGTCGAGTCTTCCTTACTACTTGCTTTTGATGGCATTCCTAAAATGATTGTTCCTGCGCAAGGACCACGGATCTTTGAATTGAGAACCTATGAAGGTTATAGCGAAGATGCTGTGAGAAGGAAAGTGAAAATGTTCAATGAAGGCGAGTTGGATATTTTCAATCGAGTAAAACTTAATTCTGTTTTCTTTGGAGAGATGCTGGCCGGGAAGAATTTGCCCTGCATTGTTTATATGCTTTCATTCAAAGATATGGAGGATCACGATAAAAGCTGGAAAGCATTTGGTCAAGATCCTGACTGGCAAAAGATTTCAAAAGCACCCGAATACGAAAATAGTGTTTCAAGAATTTATAAAACATTTCTTGAACCACTTCCTTATTCCCAGGTTTAATAGCATACAAACATTGACTTTGATGGCAGGGTTTTATAATCCTGCCTTTTTTATTTAAGATTGAAAAATATTCTGTGTTATGGAAAAAAGATTTCTTCATCTCAAGGGACCAGAATGCTCGCGAATCATTGCTGGTGCATGGCGCTGGAATGGCGTTGATGCAAATATGGTTGAAACGCTTATTCACACTTCTCTTGAAGCTGGCATCACTTCATTTGATCATGCAGATATTTATGGCGATTATAGCAATGAAAAGATCTTCGGAGCAGCATTAAAAAATAAGTCATCCTTAAGAAGGCAAACGCAGTTCATTAGCAAATGCGGAATAAAACTTCTTTCTGGCAAGCAGCCACATACATGGATTAAACATTATGATACTTCCAAAGAACATATTACCAATTCAGTAGAGCAGTCTTTAACAAATTTAGGAACTGATTATTTAGATCTGCTTCTAATTCATCGACCTGATCCATTAATGGATCCGGAAGAAGTTGCGGAAGCCTTTGGTTTATTGAAACAAAACGGAAAAGTATTACACTTTGGGGTTTCAAACTTTACTTCAACACAGTTCGAAATGCTTCAGAGCTGTCTGCCCTTTCCTTTGGTTACAAATCAATTAGAGATTTCATTGGACAAGTTGGACACGTTATTTGATGGTACCTTAGATGTTTTAATGAAACACAAAGTTGCACCAATGGCATGGTCTCCATTAGGTGGAGGGAAATTGCTGCAGAACAAACCGTCATTGCGAACAGCAGCCAAGTATAACGTTACTGAATCTCAGATTGCATTAGCGTGGCTACTAAAACATCCTGCTGATATTTTTCCTGTGATCGGTACAACTAAACCTGAACGAATTAAAGAAGCTGCTGAAGCGATTAATATTGCGCTTGATCGCCAGGATTGGTTTGATATGCTGAAAGCTGCTATAGGAAAAGACGTAGCGTGATTTTTAAACAAAGAGCTCATTGTAATTTTATCCCGGTTATTACCATTCTTTTTCTTTCTTCATTCCTGAAACTGTACAATCTACTAGCCACGCGCTGGCGGCCAGCAGCGAGCGAAGAACTTTTCCGTACAGATTCAATACTGTAGCCTGTATTTGAAAAGCTGGATCACCGAAAGGTGTTTGTCTCAGAATGGAATTTCTCGACCTCATTCACGGCTTTGTTATAACCCAAAGGATCTTTCGCTCGCTGCTCTCTCCTTCACGCTGCCCATGCTCAAGATGCTGCAATAAAAGATGCTGCGATAAAGGTTGAGACAATTGAGATGCATCATTAACCTTAATCTATAGCTTAAACATCATGGCCGACGAGAAATGTGAATTCTTATGTTACAGTTGATGTTTGATTTGTTTGGAAACCCTATGGATTTCAATTTTGTATTTCCCATATTTACCGTCCATGCCTAAAGTAGCAGCAGAAAGAAAAATAGCAGACCAGACTGGTCACGACAATATTGAAGTCATTGGTGCACGTGAGCACAACCTTAAAAATATCAGTGTTTCTTTACCAAGAAATAAGCTGGTCGTCATCACCGGAATCAGCGGCAGCGGAAAATCATCTTTAGCTTTCGATACCATTTACGCTGAAGGCCAGCGCAGATATATGGAAAGCTTTTCAGCCTACGCCAGAAGCTTTCTGGGTAATCTTGAACGGCCCGATGTCGACAAGATCAATGGTTTAAGTCCTGTTATTTCTATTGAACAAAAGACAACCTCACGAAATCCACGCTCTACAGTCGGAACAGTGACAGAGATCTATGATTTCATGCGTCTGTTGTATGCGCGAGCTGGCGATGCATACTCTTATTTGAGCGGAGAACGCATGATCAGGCAATCAGAAGATCAGATTCTTGATTCGCTGCTACAGAATTTTAAAAACAAAAAGCTGGTCTTGCTTGCGCCAATTATTAAGGGCCGCAAAGGACATTATCGTGAATTGTTTCAACAGGTTAGAAAATCGGGGTATACAAAAGTTCGGGTTGATGGAGAGATTTTAGAGATCACGGCAAAGATGCAAGTTGATCGTTATAAAATTCACGACATAGAAATTGTAATGGATCGCATTATTGCCGATGCAAAAGACCGCGCAAGAATTGGTCAGTCCATCAGCAAATCTTTAAAAGAGGGAAAAGGCGTGATGATGGCGCTGGAAGAGAATGGCAAAGTGCATCACTTCTCCAAATATTTGATGGACCCATTAACTGGTCTTTCCTACGATGAGCCCGCTCCAAATTCTTTTTCTTTTAATTCGCCTTATGGCGCATGCCCAGCCTGTAACGGCCTTGGTCAAATTGAAGAGATCACAGAACAATCTGTTATTCCTGATAAAGATTTGAGCATCAGTCGCGGAGGAATTCTGCCTTTAGGTGAATACAGAGATATCTGGATCTTTAAGAAAATTGAAGCAATCCTTAAGCGAAATAAATTAGCCCTTACTACACCGATCAAAAACATTCCGAAAGATATTTTGCAGGTGTTGTTATATGGGGATGACGAACCAGTAGGCGTACCCTCAGTAAAATATCCTGGCACTGATTGGAATACAAAGTTTGAAGGCATTATTAATTTCCTAGAGAAGCAACGTGATGAAGGATCGGAAGCCATCAAGAAATGGGTTGAGGACTTTACAGTAATTAAGACTTGCCCGGAGTGTGATGGCGCACGATTGAAAAAAGAATCGCTACACTTCAAGCTTGATGGTAAAAATATTGCCGAGCTTTCGCTGATTGGTATAACAGAATTAAAAAAGTGGTTTGAAGGATTAGAAGACAGGCTTGATGCGAAGCAGAAAATTATTGCGACAGAAGTTCTGAAAGAGATTCGTAAGCGCATCGGATTCCTGCTCGATGTAGGTTTGGATTACCTGCACCTGCACCGGCCAATCAGAACGTTAAGCGGTGGAGAATCTCAACGCATCAGGCTGGCAACGCAAATAGGCACTCAGTTAGTAGGCGTGCTTTATATTCTTGATGAACCAAGCATCGGGTTGCACGCGCGCGACAATGTTAAACTTATTAAAGCACTAAAAGATCTGCGTGATCTTGGAAACTCTGTAGTTGTAGTCGAGCACGATAAAGACATGATGCTCGAATCAGATTACATTTTAGATATTGGTCCTGGCGCAGGACGACACGGTGGTAATGTAATCGCAGAAGGAGATCCTGAGAAATTTTTAAAGTCAGAAAGTACCACCGCAAAATACCTCACCGGGAAAACAAAAATTCCCTATTCTAAAGAAAGAAGAAAAGGTACTGGTGAAAAACTTTCGCTTACGGGTGCCAATGGAAATAATTTAAAGAATGTAGACTTAACGATTCCGTTGGGTGCGCTTACCTGCATCACGGGTGTTTCCGGAAGCGGAAAATCTACACTCATTCATGATACGCTTTTCCCAATTCTTAATCAGCATTTTTATAATTCAAGAACAGAACCTTTAACCTATAAAAAAGTTCAAGGACTTGAATTGATAGACAAGGTGATTGAAGTCGATCAGTCGCCAATCGGCAGAACGCCAAGATCAAATCCTGCAACATACACGGGGGCGTTTACTGACATCCGCGATTTGTTTACGCAGCTTCCCGAAGCAAAAATACGCGGATACAAGTCCGGAAGATTTTCTTTTAACGTGAAAGGTGGAAGATGCGAGACTTGTGAAGGTGCAGGACTTCGTTTGATCGAAATGGAATTCCTTCCTGACATTCACATTCCATGCGAGACTTGTAAAGGCAAACGCTACAATCGTGAAACACTTGAAGTGCGCTTCAAAGGAAAGTCCATCTCTGATGTATTAGACATGACTGTGGAAGAGGCAGTCACCTTCTTCGATAAGCAGCCGAAGATTCTAAGAAAGATTCAAACGTTAAGTGAAGTTGGATTAGGATATATTTCTCTGGGACAGCATGCTACAACTTTGTCAGGCGGTGAAGCGCAACGCGTGAAGTTAGCTACTGAATTGTCTAAACGCGATACTGGAAAAACTTTTTATATTCTGGATGAGCCTACCACTGGCCTGCATTTTCAAGACATTGCGCATTTGTTAGATGTGTTGCAGAAATTGGTTGACAAAGGGAACACAGTGCTGGTAATAGAACACAACATGGATGTTATCAAGTCGGCTGATTACGTTGTTGATCTCGGGCCAGAAGGCGGAGATAAAGGTGGAATAATTGTGGCAGCAGGCACCCCTGAAGAAGTCGCAAAAAATCCTGCTGGATATACTGGCAAATTTTTAAAAGCAGAATTGAGTAATTAAGAAAATGAATGCACAGGTAAGACAATATCTTTTCGGATTGATTTTTATTGGTGTAGGCATTTATCAAGTTGTGATGCGGGATTATCTGGAATTCAGCCTATATGCCGTTGCCGGAACTGCGTTCATTTTCAACGCACTTACCCTAGAGCCGAAAATGATACCATATAAAAAACCACTCGTAATTGTGACATGGATTTTAATAGGCGCTTCGGGAATATTATTTCTGTACCTTCTGCAATTCAAGTATTTATAAATTACGAATCTGTTACCGCGTTGCGTAAGCAAAGCGAATGCAAGCGGCAGACAGGTAAAATCTATTCCTTAATTTTACAGCGTGGTTAATCGGCAGCGGCTTTACTGGACTTTGCAAATTGGTGGATGGCTTTTGTATGCTATCGTGCAAATTGTAGGAAGCTTGTTAGCATCTAGCACTTCAAGTCCTGGCAGGTTGTTCTTCCTTCTATACGAGTCGTTTTTATGCCTGATTGTAACGCACTTGTTCAGGATGTTTTTTCATCCCAGCAAATGGCTCAACCTTAGTGTAAGCAAACTAATTCCCAGAGTTCTGATTACAGTTTTCATTTTAGGGTTGGTAGTTTATTTCCTGCGTATGCCGGTAAGTCTCATGCTTGGCTTGTTTGATCAAAGTGTTGCCTTTGATCCTGCTCGTATCTGGGGATTGTCATCAGTCTACGCGGTGATTTTCTTTTTGTGGAGCGTGTTATACTTTACCTTTCATTATGTCGATCAGTACAATAAGTCGTTGAAGTATGAGGCTTCTATGGTTCAGATAGAGCTTAACAACCTGAAGTCTCAGCTCAATCCACATTTCATCTTTAATGCATTGAATAGCATCAGAGCATTGGTTGATGAGAACCCGGTGAAGTCCAAGCAAGCCATTAATCAGCTCTCCAATATTTTAAGAAGTTCGCTCGCTTCAGACAAAAAAGGCTTGATGAAGTTTGATGACGAACTGAAGATTGTAAAAGATTACCTGGGTCTTGAGAGCATCCGATTTGAAGAACGACTAAAAACAGAGTTTGATATTCATCCGGACTCTCACGATTTTTATGTGCCTCCCTTAATGATTCAGACCATAGTTGAAAATGGCATCAAGCACGGGATATCCAGATTAACTGCCGGGGGTGTTATCCAGTTAAGAACTACTGTCGCCGACCAGTGTTTAAAAGTATCTATTCGAAATACGGGGCAGCTTAATGGAGTTAAGACTGGTAATGAAGGACTTGGAATAAGAAATACTGTTCAGCGCTTAAAGCTTCTTTATGGTGATGAAGCTTCTTTTCGCATTGTGAACGAAAACCATAATTTTGTACTAACGGAAATCATAATACCGCAAAGAAGAAAATATGAGAGCATTAATCGTGGATGACGAGCGCCTGGCGCGTAAAGAATTAATGAAACTATTGGAAGAACATCCAAGCATTGAAGTGATAGGAGAGGCGATGAATGCAGATGAAGCAATCCCAATGATTAATGACCTTAATCCAGATTTACTGTTTCTCGATATACAAATGCCAGGTAAAACCGGTTTTCAATTGCTGGAAGAACTTGACGCTGTTCCGCTGGTTGTATTCACTACCGCCTACGATGAGTTTGCTTTGAAAGCTTTTGAAGTGAATGCACTTGACTATTTATTGAAGCCAATTCAACCAGAGCGCCTCGCTGAAACTGTATCTAAACTTGCCGATAAAGAGAGACAGAAGATCACTGCCATCAAAGGTCCTGAGAAAAAATTAGGATTGAACGACCAGGTTTTTGTTAAAGATGGTGATCGATGCTGGTTTGTAAGTCTCTCTAATGTCCGACTTTTTGAATCGGATGGTAACTATATTAAAGTATACTTCGATACCAATCGCCCGATGATTCATAAATCGCTCAATGCGTTAGATGAGAAATTGGACGAGCGTGCATTCTTCCGTGCAAGCCGCAAGCACATCGTTAATTTAAGTTGGGTCGAGGGAATAGAACCATGGTTCAATGGCGGCTTAATGGTCCGTTTGAAAGGCGGAGATAAAGTTGAAGTAAGCAGAAGACAGGCTGCAAAGTTTAAGGATATGATGAGCCTTTAACAACAGAAATTTAATCAACGTCTGGAATTACTTTAACCGATATCACACAATAGGCCGGCACTTCAGGTCAGGGATATCAAGGTAAAATCCGTTTTTGGTTTGTCTGCATTTGTTCCCTGACATCAATTTTGTAGCTATTTTTAGCGAATAATCTGCTTAAGCAAGAAAAGAAAAAAGGGCCCTTAAGCCCCTTTTATCCAATTTGACAAATTGAATCAAGCTTAAGAAAATACAGACATAATACTTTCTTTCAGCGACCCTGACTTCTCTCCTTCACCTTCTTCTGCTGATGCTTCTTCGTTAACGCCACCTTGCTCTGCAATTTTTGTCAACAGCGCGTCAGTCTTCTTCTCTTCGTTAAGGATAGTTTCAAGCATTTTAGCAACATCCTTTTTATTCATGGTTCTGGCCAATTGAACAAGACCACCATAACTTGCAATTTCATAGTGCTCTACTTTTTGAGCGGCAATAATCAATGCAGCATCTCTTGTAGATGAATCCTCTTTTGTTTCTGCTATGATGCTCTCACTTTCAGATACTAGGCCCGCCATTGCATCACACTTCTTACCCTGCGCTTTCTTACCCATCTTTTCGAAAACCTGATCAAGTTTCTCGATCTGTTTTTTGGTTTCTTCAAGGTGAGTGTCAAAAGCTTTCTTCAACTGAGGCGATGTTGCTGACTTAGACATTCTAGGCAACGCCTTTGTCAATGCTTTCTCTGCCCAATAGATGTCCTTCAATGAATCAATAAAGAACTCTTCAAGTAAAGAACCGTTCTTGTCTTCTGTAGCCTTAGGCTTAGGAGCTGACTTCTTCGCTGCAACAGGCTTACGACCTGATTGCTTTTTTGCTGCGCCAGTCGTGCGCTTTGCTTTAGTTTGTGCCATAATTGTATTTGTTTTTTATCAATACTATTAAAGCAGCTAAAAAGGCTGTGCCAGCGATGTGTTTTTTTATGGTAACAATAAAATGAACGAAGATATAAGCTAAGATTACCATCGTTATTATATAGGTAAGTGAGACTGGTGGTAGTGATTAAAGCGATGCAATTCATCTTCTTCAATATCTTCATTAGACATATCAGACCAGAAGATTGAAGAACGGTTTTATGATCACTGTTTCCCCGTAAGTTGCTTGATGAAAGTAATCTCCTCCTTACTGTAAGCTGTTCCATCTTTCCGGAAGATGTCATGAAACCATACTTTGGGTTCTTTTCCATCGGGGATTGGTGTATCCCATACATAGATCGTATTGGTTTTACCAGCTACTAAACCCCAATTATACGCGCCTATGTTTTCTTCCTTCAACATAGGCATAATGTCTTTAAATGTACTGTTACGGGTACGCGCCATATATTCTGTGCAGAGAAGAGGCCGTCCTAAAGTCTTCAGTGTATCAATCAACTGCCTGTGGTTTTGCTTGTCGTTATAGTTATGATATGTTATGACATCAGAATTGGAAAGTTGATAATGATTCAGTTTCGAGAAGTCGGTATTCCATACACCTACCGATACAGGCTGAGAAGGATTTACTTCACGGCTCCACCTAAATACGCGCTGCAATAACGCCATGGACTTATCTCCATATCCTGAATTACCTGGTTCGTTGTAAAGATCCCAAAGCAATATTCTTTTATCATTTGAGAAGGTCGTCATTACATCTTTTACATACTGTTCTAATTCAGTATAAATAGTAGTATCGTTATCGATATACAAGGTATCACCAGGATCACGTACCCATGCCGAATTATGAATCCCAGGCTTAGGTGATGGCTGCTTCCCAGCTTTGTAACGAGGGTTAGCGCAATCATCGAAGAAGACAAACATGGTAGACATCTTGTGCTTATCTGCTATTGACAAGTACTGATCGATTCTATTCTTGAAACCTTCAGGATCGTTTTGCCAAACAACATGATGCAGGTAAACACGCATAGAATTAAATCCTATGTCTTCTGCTAAACCAAGTTCATGATTAATGGTGGCCGTATCAAAAGATTCTGCCTGCCACATCTCCAGTTGATTGATGGCAGTGCTTGGAATGAAATCGGCACCTCTCAACCATCCCCATTGCTCATACCACTCGTTCGCTTGGTCTTTCGTCCATACTTCGCGAACTGATTTTGCTTCTGGCGCAACTTGTTGTTCTGCCGGAGGTGTTTTGCAGCTAAAAAGCAAGCACGAGCAAAGGCTGATGAATAAAGCGAAGCGATTAATATTCATGGATTTTTGGTTCAAATATGACGCACACTGTTTTCACAGCAATACCTTCGACGGAAGGTAGCAACAAAAGTTTATGTTATACTAACCTCATAAGAAGCACTAAGCTCGAATTTTGCCTGGCAATCCGGCTTGACGCACTCGCACCTTAGCGGTTCAATGCTTTTTCTGATGCACCCGTCATTCTAGTTTTTATTTCTCGTCAAGGAATTTCTCAATTAAAGGAATTATAAATTCATTGTTTTTATAGCCAGGACTTAGCGTTGTGATTTCTCCAATGTACGCACCATGCCCACCTGGAATAATTGCCAATTTACAACCAGTAATCATTTTTGACATCGCAACAACGTGTTCAGAAGTTGCTACATCTGCATCGCCATTGATCAAAAGAACAGGTGCTTTAATTGACTTTATCTCGTCGTCTGAAAACTCTTTGAAGTTGATCATCCTGTTAGCACATTTTTGATACATATTCATAAGCTTTGCACTGTCGGGAGTAACCTGTAAGAATGCGTCTTTGTATTGTTGTGGCATCTGTTGAAATGTTCCATTCTTCATAAACTCCCAGAACTGAGGAAATGTGCCGTTCCTTTTCAGTAACACCGAACCTGCAATAATCTTATTACAAATTTGCGGATGTGTGATGGCAAGCTGTAGTGCGGTATTCCCACCGTTGCTAAACCCAAAGATGTCAGCTTTTTTAATTTGCAGATTTTTCAGCAGCGCAGCTACATCGTCTGCATCTTGCTCAAATGATATGTCTGCATTTCTATCACCTGTTCGTCCATGCGCTTGTAACTCAACACATATCAGTTGTCGGTTTTTAGAGAAAAGCGGTATTACTCTCCCGAATGTTGTCTGAATGGTAGAGCCACCGCCATGAATCAGCACAAGTGGTTTCCCTTGTCCGTAAATTTCGTAATACATCTTAAGCCCGTTCACATCAGCGTATCCACTTTTGAAAGTCAAAGTGTCGGTTGTTGTTGTCATACTGCTAGTTGTCGTTTCTGTGTTTTTGTTCTCGTTACAAGATGCCAAGACAAGGATTGCCAAAGTTAAAAAGGTAATTAAATGTTTCATTTTGTTAGTTGTGATGTTGTCGATCGCAATGCCATAACGGTTTAGGTATGTGATGTTGTCGGCCCTTCAAAGGACTTCGTGGTCCATGCAACAGGCCGTTGAAACAAACCTACTACCCTAAACCAAATTGAATAGGGTGCAAATCCGGCATTATAAGAGGTTACTCGCGACAAGCATATTAAATACTTTTGCTTTAAGAATTGAAGCTGGATACACTAAGAAGAGAAATTTGAAAATCTAAACTAAGAATTAACATAGCATGCGCAATGTTTACATACACTTATTATGCGCCGTGTTGCGCTTGCACTACTCCTAATCACACGAATGTCCTTTCCTATCAAGAAGTCTGGCCTTTGGTAATGGTGTGGCTTTTCAAAGCCGGATTTTTATCTTTTAGCGCTCTCTCCGATAATTTTCAAGCACAGTTCCAAATCCTTGTCCGTATTCTCAAGAATATCTTTCAAACTATACTTTGTTTTGTAATCAGGAATTACACCATGCCCTTCGGGAATAGTCCGATCTACTGCTAGTTCATATTTTGCAAGCGGTATGGTTATCCTGATTTTTGAATTGGGCAAAGTTAACGTAGGTGTTCCCAAACTGCAGTTTCCGTAGTACCCGCCTCCTGTTTCTTCTCCTATAAAAATACCTCGTTTGCTGTTTTGCGCAATTGCCGCAAACTCCGCTGCTGTTGAGAAAGTGCCTCCATTGATTAAAACATAGAGATGTCCCTTGAAAGAATGTTCTTTAGGCTGATGTAGCCCAAGATTAGCATGAGTAGTGTAGAAATATGAACCATTTTCTTCGTTAATATTTGAGATATAATCTGGAATGGCAGAATTAAACGGAACGTCACCAAAGTTTAGACGATTTAGAAGGGTGGTATCAGCCGTAGCTACTACTAAATTTTTGTAATACTTAAATGGTTCATTAAATAAGTATGAAAATAACAGCAACCCGTACTCATCTCTTCCTCCTTCATTATTCCTTAGGTCAATGATGAGGTTCTCAATACCAGTTTTATCAACTTGCTCAAAAGAATTTTCAAGAAAGGCAGGAAAATCATGATTGGTAGTGGAAAAGGAAGGGATTGATAAAATCGCGGTTTTGGAAGAATCAGAAATAGATAGTTTCGCTAAACTAGAACGTTGATTTTGCTCATCGTTTTTCGTTTCTCCTGTAAACTTCATATCCTTAATCGTACCATCCACATCCTTAATTTTCACTTCGAATGTGTCCTTAACCGGGAAGTACATTGAAAAAAGTGAAGAAAATTTATGGTTAAGCAAAAATTCCTTGTAGGTAAGATTAAAGCCATCCGAAGAGATCGCTTTCTTAATTTTGCCAATTATTTGAGGTACATCATATCCGTTTATTGACAGCACTTCAGAGCCTTTCAAAATATTTTTCCGCGATGTTCTAACAAAACAGCTATCACCGGTTATCCACAGGTCCAGCGGGAATACTTTGCTGTAAAGCTTCTGATATTCGGATCGAACAAAAGATGGTTTAATATTGGTATGGCCACAGTGAATTTTCGCAATTGATGGGCTTAATAGCTGAAAGAACTCTTCATCAGTATTTTTTTTCTTGAGCTTCTTCCTGATTGACTCAAATTCTCTATCCAACTCATTTTTATCCGTATACCAGTGTAGACCCGGGTGGATTTTTTCTAAGGTCTCCTTCAAATAATCCACATCCTCATTGAGTTGTTTGATGGTTAACTTACTGGCTGCAATTGCCTTTTCCATGAGTTGCTGTTGTCTGGAAAATTCCCACTGCTCGTTATTCCTGCTGAGTTCCTCGGCTATATGCGCAATTGAAGTATCGGATTGTATAAAATTCACATCTGCCCATTTTTCTTGGCTCAACTCATGATAATTTTCGAAATGCTTCTTAATGAAATTCTGAAGCGTGGGGATACTGCCAATATCAGCAATGTTTGAGGAGTCGTAACTACTCGATACTGCTGCAGTGTCTATAGCTGTTACAACTCGCTCCGAATGAAGTTTCAATGAATTCTTTTGAGATTGAACTACTCCAAAGAAAACAAGTGAAGCATCAAATTCCGTATCTACAACTAAAGTGTTCAGATACCACTTGTTGCCATGCATTCTGTAGGTTACTTCATACCTTTCGTTCTTTATATCAATTTTTTTTGGCGGCCTGCTTATCCTCTTATCACCAAATGTTTCGTGCGACTTTAAACTCTTAATTCCTCGAGGGCTTATTTCATATATCAATTTTACTATGGCGTGAGAATCGGGATCTATAAATAATTTGCCTTTCAAGAGAGGACGTTTTAGATTTTTCTTTTGGTCAAATTCAACTACATACAATTCTTTATCCCCATACGTAATTGGGTCCACCACCAGAAATTCGTAATACCTCGCTAGGTCACTTTTCGTTTTAATATTAACACCTAAAAAATTACCCGCACTTGGATTTTCAATTCCTGAAATTGTTGTCCAGCCAAAGGTGTAGAAACCACCCCTTGATGGGTTCCACAATGGAGCCTTTTCTTTTTTATCTTCTATATACCGTGCATTTAGCACATTGGATATTTTGGCATCATCCTGTCCTAACGATTGTGTTCGGAATGCAACTTCAATTAATTGGATATATTTATCAGACTGCTTAACGTATTCTCGTTGAAAGCCATGAACTGCATGGGAATTACCGTTATAGTTTTTAGAAAAATTACGGATGCAACTGTAAACAATATCCAGGGGGTCCAAAGGCTTCACAACAATTTCGTCAAGTTGAAATGGCTGCGGTTCTAAAGATATAGTAAAATACCTTTTTACAGTATCCAGTAAATACACTTGAAATGGTTTGTAACCTAAATGCGAGAACACCAAAATGTCGTCTTTACCAGAAGGTGAATACTTAAAAATGAAGTTCCCTGATTGATTAGTTACCGTTCCGAAATTTGTTCCTACCAGCTGTATAGCAGCATAGGCTAATGGTTCTTTGGTTGAATGATCTCTCACTTGACCTTCAATGGTAATCGCTTCCTGTGATAGTACCTCATTATAGAATGATAAAAAAAGAAGTAGATAGATCAGTTTCAAAGTTGTGCTTTTCCCGTCAAGATGAATTATAAAACTAAATAGTTCTACTTTTTACTTTGTCATTTAGTAAGCGTAGAACAGTGGTGCTGGCTATTCTCAAATCCAAATTCTCGATTAACTCCTTCTCATTCCCTTATCCAACTTAACAGAAAATTGCATGGGAATTATACAAAAGATAAAATCAGCTATCATTTTGCGGAGGCTTAGTGTAGGTATAGTGTACGGTTAGATATCGCTTCATAAACGCCCCAATTGATAAAGCGCATACTGAGCATTTACTGTAGTGATCTAAAGGATGATGAAGCAATGATGAAACAACTATGAAGGCGAAAGCATGGTCATCTGAAGAAAATGGATGAAGTATGAACGAACATCTATAGAAACATGAATGCCCATCTATCTCACATCTATAGCCCATCTGTACACATTTAGTGCTACAAGCCCAGCTACACTGGAGCTAGACTGAACTTTCTTGAGCAACTAATGAGGTTCGGAGCACTGATGGTGTTCATTGTTTTCAAATTTAGTAATCAATCCTCTATCGCCTCGATGCCTTGTTCTTTAAGTTTTGCTAACCCGTCTTTCATTGCCTTCACTTGTTCTGGTGGGTGCCCTTGCCAAATAGTGATCTCGCCAACAACCTTAAACGGATGTTGCGAGCGATAAGATTTTGTTGGATTACCGGGGAATTTTTTGTCAGTTAAATTAGGATCATCCTCAATTGAACCTGTTGGTTCCACTAAATATATTCTTTCGCGTCCTTCACCTAAAGCAAGCTCCGCTCCCCAAATTGCAGCATCCAAAGTAGCGGTCAGATAAATATATTTGGCTTTATTCTTTTGCCCATAGTTTGAGTTAATACCAATAGCGATAAAGTCTCCAAGCTTTAGATCAGCCTTTGTACCGTGGAAGTATGTCTGAGAAAACGGGCTTTGAAGGTTATTCTGTTTGTTGTTTTTTTCCATTGTAGTGGTTCTATGTGATCGTTATTTCCAGCATGAAAAAGTAACGCCTTGTTGATGAAGAACACCAACATGCCCAACGCCAACACAAATATTGCAAACGTCACAATTTTAAAAATCCTTTATTAGCTGAACACTCAATATAACTATATTACTTAATTCGCGACATGGTAACGATGTTATGTGCTATTCTGGTCATCGCGGTTACACCTCCTGTAGCATCCCTGCTAAATGCGAAACGCACATTACCTGCAGAAAGTATTTGAGATATCTCGAACAAGTCTGGCGCAATTGCTTCAAGCCTGGTTTCTTTTCCTGAAGGCTCGACTAAGACCAGCGAAGTATCCCGATGTAAAATTTTTAATATTATACCACGAGGGGTACGGTAACCTCCAACATAATCTTTGAGTTTACCTAGGTCTGCAATAGCGAAGGGACGTGCTAATTCCACCACTCGGGTACTTTGGGCTGCCGCAACCTTCCATTGTGAATCTACATTGACAAGTACTGTTATAAACTTGTAATTGTGCGGCATTGCTCCAACCGTTTCAACAATTCGATTAGTGATTATTGCAGTTTGAGGTGCAGGTGTTTGCTCCACTATTTCAGACCATTCTAAATTAATAGAGGCTGAAGCGCTGTGCGTAGCAACTTGAGCAATTATTTCAGAGTGTGTAAAGCTTCGCCCATTATTAAACGTTACTGTTAATTCGTCGGTAGAATGTTTTTTAAGATAGGCTGTATCACCAAATGTCGTTGCATGCCACCAAGCTTTGGCTGCAAATAATGGTGTGTTACTACTATTATCCTGAGCGTTACCTATAAGAGATAGAAAAAGGAAAGGGATAAAAACGCTAACCATTCGTTTTAACATACGATGCTCATTTAGTTTCAGATAGCCATGGAATTTACATTGCCGTGCTCGAAGAAGCAAACTTCACGTGAGGAAATAAACGATTAGAATTTCGGATGTAGCGATGAATTATCTTGTAAAACTTTATTAGTTAAGCATTACTCTCCTTTTATAATTGGCCTATTTGTATCCTCATTCTCCTTTCTTTCATGTCTTCCCCGGCATCACTTCACCCTTAATACGTCCATCTCTTCCTCACTCCCGTACCAGTCCCGTACCAGGGCCCTACCAGGCCCGGCTATACCGGAACCCACTGTACGCCTCTGGTACGGCTCTTATACGGGACTAACTCAGGAGTAACACGAGATTGCCCTTGGTCATTGTGGGTAGAATACGAGGTACACTAGGTACACGGTGCGGAGAAAACGTGAAGGGTAGCCGTGTGTACACTGGCCAATTTCGTATGTATAAATAAAGTTACTAAAGTGTATTTTCTTATTTCAACTTATTGCCACGATAATGCTTGTGACACATTGTACTAGTGCTACGGGTGCCCAAATGCGTTCAATCTTGCTTGGTGTAATTGTATTTAAGACTGTTCCTATAGTGAAAAAAACTACAACGACCCAAATCCCAATATTTGAGATTGATTTTAATTGAGGAAAAAGTAAATCAGCTCTGGATAGTACAATGCCAACGAGAAAACTTAATATCATCATATTCATTATTGCAACAACTCTCATTTTAGGTGGATACTTTCCAGGGTATTTTCCACCCATAGATGCTTCTCCCCAAGGCACTCCTGCAGCTAAGCAGCCCTGAAAAATGATCACTATTCCTGTTAAGATAGCAAACACAATTGCTGATACTGATTCTAGCATTTGAAGGTTAGCTTTTTGTAAAATCTAAAGTGCATAGTAGGCGTGGTTACATTTTTCAAAATCCTTAGTACTTCTGTAAAGTCCCACCAGCCAACAGTTCGTCCTTTCAATAATCAATCTGTTTAGTGATTGTTTGTCCTGCAAAGCTGTCATTGTAACTAATCTTAATTTGTCTCTTCCCTTCAATTCTCTTTATCTCAGGAAATTCCATGTCCATGTTTAATTCAAATTCCTGAATCCTCTTTTTCTTTTTCGTCTTTAAATCAAAAGTGTAAAGATTAGGTATTTTGTCGTTGTCGATAATGGAGGTGTCAAAGTAGATTATAATGCCATTGTTAGAGTCGAACTGCTGTTGATTATTGTCCCTGTTTCCAATCAGTCCTGTTAATTCAAAATCAGTCCTTTTTGTCTTCAAGTTTAAGATTTTAATTCTACTGTCTTTGAATGATTCTGAACATTGTTCAAATACTAAGTATTGAGAGTCTTTGTCCCAGTAAAAGTTTGGTTCTGAAAGATCTCTCCGAACACAATCAACAACCTTCATAGTATCCTTCGAAACGTTGTCCATCAACGTAGCGATATATCTCGTTTGAAGGTCACTCTCTTCCCTCACCTCAATCGTCAGCTTGAATTTCCCGTCACGTGAATTTGTATTTGTCCCTTGTTGAAAAGGGATATTTAATAGTATCAACAGAATTAATTTGTACATAAGTTTTTAAAGCATGACTGCAACAACATTATATCTGCACACAGATATATGTGACAAATAAACGGTATTGCAAATATATTCCTTTTAGGGATAGGCGATAATGGCAAGGGTGATGGAAGGAAAGCTCATGGCGCGTAACGATCTAGCTCATGCTGACAACAAGAGTTTTAGGAAGCGCTATTAACTCTGAAACATCTTTGCTGCCATCTTTAAACCAGATTATGTATTAGACAATTACCACCACATTAATGTCTGGGGACAAATGAAAAAACAAACTGGCTTTGGCCCAATTAAGTTTTGGGCTAAAGCCCTTCATGTATTTCACCTTAGTTTTCCGTGGCCTGAAGGTCCGTGTTATTGCGGAGTCTTGTACGGATCAATAGCATTTGTCTGCTCCCTATGGAACAACAGGGAATGCAACAATCCTTACTTTCGTGAATCCGTAAGGAATAAGCTTGATTGTTTTAACCTCTGCATTCACTTCACCCTTATAAATTCCGTTGCGATCTGTTACAGGTTGGTAGGCAACTCCATTGATCGACCTCCAAGCAGGAATTTGTTTTGCTGATGCAGTAATCTCTATTGGTGCACTTTTGATGTTCCAGACAAATTTTGAGGGCATTTCTTTCATTGTCACTTTAAAGTTTGCTGATGGATTCTTTAATGCTTCTTCAACGAGTCCATAGTTCCAGCCTTCGGTTGGATAAACACTGTAATAATCTCCCTCTTTTTCATCCGTTCCTTTCTCCCAGCGTTCTTCTAGTTTTAACGCATAAACCAAAGGTCCTCGTTCAATAGCGCGTGAGTTTTTTGCCCACTGCGATACTTTTACTTCCATTGGCAATTGAAGTGTAATCTTATCTCCATTTGCCCACGTTCTTTGAATGTTAATCATCTGTCCACCTTTCTCTTTCATAATCGCTTTTCCATTCAGCAATATCGTTGCCTCTTTACACCATCCTGGAACTCTTAATTTCATCGGAAAGGCTACTGGCTTTTTCGTTGTTATCTGAAAGTTGATGGCATCTTCAAAAGGATAATTTGTTGTTTCTTCTATGATCACTTCCGTCATAGCATCTCCAACCTTCGCGTGAAAAGTATTCGGTGCATATTCAATTGCTGCAACACCATGATCAGAAGTATTGTACCAGAGATGACTTGCAAACTTCGTCCAGCCCTGATGCATATTGGCGGTGCAGCACGTGTATCCGCTTCTCAAACCTAACACGTTATTCATTCCTCTATCGAAAGGCAAAGAGAAATCAAACACGCCTTTTGAAATCTGTATCTGATTAGCAATCTGAAAGTATTGTTTCTCGTTGTATGAGTCAGTTGTCTGCGTTGGCAACGCATTGAAGGTCATTCTTTCCAAAGCGTCCATGTATTCCACATCACCTGAAATAGCGATGATCTTTTCAAGGGAGTACATTGCTTCAACAATGGCACAAAGCTCTACGCCTTGCGTTGGGTCATTGCCATGCAGGTCCTCATCTCCTGAAAAGATCCCGATAGGTAAGCCGTGGAGTTTCATTAAATCATTCCAACCAGTTTTTAAAGCAGTAAGATATTTTTCATCACTGGTCCGTTGGAAATTAATAGCAGGAGCTTTCAATGCCATCCCCACATTTACGGCATGCCTGCGCATCCAGTATTCATTGGTTTGATTTGCCGCGGCCCAGATCACCCAGTCTCTGTTTCCTAACCAGGTGCTCCATTCAAAAGATTGTGATTCTATAATTGCAGCAAGTTCCAGTAAGGATTTTTCTTTGGTGATGTTGTAAAGCCATTGACACATCATTACATTTTCCGTTCCGCGCGAAGCTGCCCATTCTGTCCATTTCCCGATAGGACATTCTTTAATCGTCTTGAGTTGATAGTTAAAATATTTGGACATAAAAGGAATAACACGCTTGTCGGCGGACGCCTCGTAGTATTGTTGCAGCACTTTAAGCATCACCATCTTTGGCCACCAGTCTTCACCTGTGAAACAATTCGTTTCAGAAACTTGCGTTCCCTTTTCCCTTTCATCTTTCGTTATGGGACCAAAGTATCCGGAAGGTCGCTGATGTTCCACAACCCAGTTAACGTATTTGAAGACCTTTGCTTTCAACGCCTCATCATTGAGCAAGTAGGCTAACGGAACCGCACCGTCTAGCCAATAAGGAGTTTCTTCCCACCCATCTCCTTTGCCACCAAGCCAACCGTTGTCATTGGATATTTTAGCATGCACCTCATCAAGATGACCAGTCGAACCATTGCGCATGGTTTGCAGTTGTGTGAGAAGCCAACCTTTTGGTTTGATCGAACCGAGGGGAGCTTCGAAATAATGTTGTTGATCAAAAAATTGTTGTGCAGCAGATGACAACAGTGTTATTGCAAACACTGAGGTGAAAAATATTTTACGAAGCATACTTATACGTTACGAATACGATTCCTTACTTGAACTTTACCAGGGAAGGGACATAAAGTCTATCATGAATTTGCTTTAGTCTTGGCTCAGGCATCTTGATCACTTTTCTATCATAGGTCATTAACCCATTCACTTCGATTTCTACATCCGTAGTTTGGGTGTAAACGGCAGCCGACAAACCTTTTTCTATCAGGGCCGGAACGCGCATGATGAGCGTGTCATATCGGTTGATCAACTGCTCCTGTGTTTTGAAACTTTGGTAACCCCAATTGTCTTTTTCCTGCCAGGTATGACCCTCCATTGGCAAGCCTAAACCACCAAACTCCCCAAGTACAATAGTTTGTTTCGCACCGTAAAGCTCTGGCGCAGGCATAGCTGGGCTCGGATAATTGTGTAGATCAAGAATATGCCCGACAGGATAAAAATTACCGCCACTCGCAGAGTTTACCAATCTTGTTGGATCATAGGTCATCGTCCAATTTGTGATCTCTTCTGTCTTGAATTGTCCCCACGCTTCGTTGAAAGGAACCCAAACGACAATAGATGGAAAGTTGTATTTCGAATCTATAATTGCTCTCCACTCATTCTTAAAAATAGCTTCGGATTCAGCCGAACGCTCTTTATCGGTTGCTATACCAAGAATGCCAGGACGCGAATCCCATTTGTTTCCCATGTCTCCGCTCGGCATATCCTGCCACACCAACATACCAAGTTTATCGCAGTGGTAATACCAGCGTGCAGGTTCCACTTTTACATGCTTACGGATCATGTTAAAGCCCATTTCCTTTGTTTTTTGAATATCAAAAAGTAACGCCTCCTCTGTTGGCGCTGTGTACAAGCCATCGGGCCACCATCCCTGATCCAAAGGACCATACTGAAAAACGAATTCATTGTTAAGCAACATCCGTTGGATTCCGTTTTGATCGGGAGCCATTGAAATTTTGCGCATCGCGAAATAGCTTTTTACCTCATCAACTACTTTTCCTTTTCGGGTAAGGCTAATTCTAAGATCATACAAAAAAGGATTTGCAGGAGACCACAGTTTAGGATTGCTGATTGCAAGGACTGCTTCGACACCATCTACTTCCTGTTCTGTTATTTTTTGATTTCCATCCCAGGCAGAAACTCTGAGCTTATCTCCGGCCTGACGATTATTTATTTCAGCCCGAACGGTAAGATTTCCTTTATCGATATTAGGAGTATGTTTTGTTGAAAGGATATTAGTTTTTGGAACAGCTTCAAGCCATGCTGTTTGCCAAATGCCAGTAACAGGTGTATACCAAATTGACTCAGGTTTTTTTACTTGTTTACCACGAGGCTGCGGACCTTCATCTGTAGGATCCCAAACATTTACAACAATCTCCTGAGCGCCTGACTTTTTCAAAACAGATGTGATATCAAAGGAGAACGGATCATATCCACCCTGATGGCTCCCTATCTTTTGTCCATTAACAACTACATCACACTGCCAGTCAACCGCACCAAAATGAAGCAAGACATTTTTATTTCTGAAAGCGGATGGAATTGTAACGGTGCGCCTATACCATAGCTGGCTGTCTTTCCCCACCGTTTTTGCTACACCGGATAATGCGGACTCTACTGGAAAAGGAACCAGTATCTTTCCATCATAAGCACTAACGGTTTGTTCTTGTTTTGATTTGATAGCATAATCCCATAAACCATTCAAGCTCAACCATTGATCGCGTACCATTTGTGGCCGAGGATATTCCTTTAATGGACTGGAAGGATCCACCTGACTTGCCCAAGGGGTTACAATTTTACCGGCAACAGGTTTCCAGTTTGCATTCTGGGCATGAGCAATGGTAGTACACAATAAGACGAGGACGACAAAATATTTTCTCATAGTAAAAATAAAGGGTAAGTAATTTTTCAGAAAGAAGATCTGTACACCAACTTGACGAATCAAGCTAAATAGAAAGATTGGATTAGACCAGATTTTCTTGAGTCATGTTATAACTGTGTTATTTTCGATTGACAAGTTTAAAATGATCAAAGGTCGCTTTGGAAGACGGATCTCCTTTTGCAATTAGCGCTACACGCACGGCACGATCCCATGGAGGAAGAAAGAATCCATCTATTGGTTCCTTATTTGCATTCGTATATGCCTTACCATCATTGCTGAATTGGAAGGTAATATCTTTGCCATTTTTAACTGTTGCACGCAGATAGAGTTTATCCTTTACTGACAGCTTTATTTCTTCAATAATTGTTTCTTTGTCAGCTTCTAGTTTTCTGATAATTAGTTTGCCTTTTGTGATGGTGGCACTCACAAGATTTTTTTCATCACCCACTAATGCAAGTCCTGTTTCAGCTTTAGACTGATTTGCCAACACAACAACATCAGCTTCGTAATTTGCTGTATATATTTTCTGCCCGAGAAAAGCTCCGCCTTTTTCAGGAAGTGCATTGAGGGTAAGTACTCCGTTGTCGAGACCGTAATTGATTTTCTGGAAAACAGACCATTGCCAATGTGGTGAAAGTGTATCACCATTAAATTCATCAACAATTGCAGCAGGAACAGCTCTATCAGAACTCTTTTCAGTTTTAAACTCTATCCAATTGTCATTTGTAAATGTGAATTCTGATAACACACCTTGCCGGCCTGCATAAACATCTCCAAGCGTATCGTAAGCATGGTGAAGAAAGTAATGTCTTCCATTGTGCTCAATGGCCGTTCCGTGGCCAGGGCATTTCCATTTTTTGTCCGCAGTGATCACAGGGTTTTTTGCGTACTTTTCCCAAGGACCCAGAAGATTGGTAGCACGTGCAACTCCAATTCCATAGGTACATGCACGTCCGCAGCAACCAGCCCCTGCGTAGAATGCATAATAATAATCACCTCGTTTAAGCATTGCTACTCCTTCAACCAGATTCGCTTCCCATGCCGCATCGTTATGGAATAGCTCCACTTTTTCACCTAATAACTTTGTTCGGTCTTCACTCATCTCCATCGCCCAAATAGGCGTGGGTTTATTTACGCTGTTACCATCTTCCTTCCAGATCATGTAAAGTTTACCGTTCTCATCACGCATAGGGAAAGCATCAATTGATCCTACCTCCTCACACATCAACGGCCCGTGATCTTTATAAGGTCCTTCAGGCTTGTCCGCACTGGCAACACCTAAACATAAATTTCCACCCTTTTTATGCGCAGCATAGTAGACGTATACTTTTCCATTGTCATATGTAATTTCAGGTGCCCAGAAATAAAAGTCCGCCCAGGCAGGGAGTTGTGGAAATACATGGCCCCTCGGATGCCAGGTTATAAGATCTTTAGATTCGAGTATGGGATACGCTGGCGCCCAATTAGAAGTTGTGGCGGAAGCCCAATAAGTATCACCAATCTTCACGACAGAAGGATCCGGAAAATCTCCTGGCATTACTAGTATTTGAGAGAAAGAAAAAGATGAAATAAAAAGGAGAATGAAAGCACCAAAATTTCGCATAAGTATTTTGCTTGACGATTCTTAAGATTATAATTATTTAAACAATTATGCCACCAGCGTTAATTGACTTCAAGGTCATTTTTAGCAGGAAGCTTAGGAAAAGAAGCATGGGGTTCTGCTTGATACCAATAGACAACAGAACTAATATCTGATTGCTGTGGCAGATACCGGCCTTCGCTTCTCCATCCCAAATCTTGAATTGTAACGCGCAATTCCTTATCGAACCTTATAGGATCAGTAATGTGCCATCGATACATTCCAAATCTTTGCTGCGCCTGATAAACACCATCAGGTCGTATTACCTGATGTAGTCCTGCATAAGCTGTTGAATATTCCTGATACTGTTTTGTCTTTTTGTTTTCGAAATTATAGGATCCACAGAAGTAATCTTCAGTACCCGTTCCGTTGATGGTAGGAAACTTGGAATCGCCATCCATAAAGAATTTAATTTCACCTTCACCCCACCATCCGTTGTTATTGACGCCCCACGCCAAATACGTTCCTACATATTGACCTTTGCCTTTTATCCCATCGATTAAAGTATAGAGAGAACCTTTGGTAGGATTGCTTCTTCTGAACTGCGCATGAAAGTAAGCTGCATCATCTGGCACTTCCGTTAAAGCATAATCGATTTGATAATAAAGTCTCATATCTTCCGTGTTCAGGTTCTCCATCGTGATGGTGCACTTCCTTCTGAATGGCATTGTCCAATAGCAATTAAAAGCACTGCCTGGGTTTACCGTAACTGCTAAAGAATTAAGCGGAGCAAATTCTCCCCATCCCATCCCAAAAAAATCTCCAACTGGAACTTCGATAGAAGGTTCTTTTTCATCATCCCAATACACCCGAAGAATAGAATAACGCCAATTTCCTGTCGGAGTCATCCAGATGTGTTGAATAGCACCTTCACCACTGATTTCTGCAAGTGTAAATGTTTGACCTCCTTTGATAATGATGAATGGATTTACTTTCCAGCCCTGTCCTAATTCGCGGGCTTCTTTACCTGCATTGCCTTTATCTAAAGTGATCATGCCGCCTCTGGCTTGTTCGCCCGTAAAATTCTCAGGACTAATTGATCTTGTTTTAGCATCTGATAACCTGAACAGATTATTCATATTTGATTCAATGCCGTTAAATGCACCTGGGTTTTGTGCTACTATTAAATGGACTGATAAAAATGCGAGCATAAAACAAAATGACTTCTTCATAAGGTTTGTAGTTTAAGTATCTCTATAATTCTCCCGATGGTCTCTGCACTTTTGAACCAGCTGCTACAGGACTTCCGAAGTTAGGTGTTCCGTTTTCATTCCAGGTAAATTTTTGCATTCTCGTGGACCGAAAGCCACCACACCCCTGACCCGAAGCAGGATTTGCATGATAGATAATCCAATCTTCATTACCATCAGGTGACGTAAAAAAACCATTGTGCCCTGGTCCGAAAACTTGTCCATCGGGATTTTTTACAAATACCGGTGAAGCAGATTTTGTCCAGGATGTAGGATTTAAAAGATCAGCGTTTGCATTTGCAGTCAGCATGCCTATTGTATAGTCATCGGTCCAGCATCCGCTGGCGGAATAAAATACAAAAACTTTATCGCCATGTGCAAGAAATTGTGGCGCTTCGTTAACAGCTGGTGAGCTGCCTATTTTTTCCCAGGCGTGTTCTGGCTTTGATAGCAGAATACGTTCACTGGTTGGTGTAAGCGGGTCACTCATTTCAGTAATGTAAATATTTTGCTGAACATCAACGTCTCCTTCCCATCCACTCCACATATAGAACAGTTTTCCGTTGTGCTCAAAAGCACTACCATCAATAGCCCATCTATCTTCAGGTAACGGAAGCTTTCCTTTGTCAGTCCACGAGCCAGTGAAAGGATCGGGCGAAGTGTTTTCCAAAACGTACATTCTATGATTTCTATTTTCTCCGTTGTCGGCAGCGTAGTAGAAATACCATTTATTATTGAGGAACTGGATTTCAGGAGCCCAGATATTTTTCGAATTCATACCAGAGGCAGGAGGGCTCCAAATTGTTTTTACTTCCGACTGTGACAGTTCGCTCATTTCTTTTGTGCGATATAACCTAATACTGTTTCCGGTAGTGTGCGTGAAGTAATACATGTCATCCTTTTGCTCAACCCACGGGTCAGGCGCAGATAAGAGGACCGGATTGACAAATTCACCTTCAGATATTGGTGGTGGGTTAACCGGTGTTTTTCCATCATCTTCCTTACAAGCAATGAGGATGATGATGATAGCAAGTAAAATATTTTGTTTAAAAAATCTATTCATGGGAAGTAGTAAACCCGTCTAACCGCTCGAGGCGGTCGGACGGGTAGTTAATTTACCAATTAGAGTTTTGACCTAACGCAGGATTAATATCTCTCTCTTGCTGAGGAATTGGTAGCAATTCATCTTTACCAACGTCAAATGTTAAAAAAGCAGGATCTCGAGCTACGAGTTCAGGACCAAGATCTCCCCATCTTGCGAGGTCATTCCAACGATGACCTTCACCTGATAACTCAGTTACTCTCTCGTGTTTGATTTGTTCAAGAAATTGTGCTTCACTCATTCCAGGCTTAATGTCAGCTAGCTTTGGCAAGCCCGCTCTTTCTCGTACGCGGTCCACATATTGATAAGCTTCTGCAGTTCTTCCCTCAGCGTTCAGACTTTCAGCGTACATCAGTAACACATCTGCATAGCGTATATACCGCCAGTTGTTAGGGGAATTGTAACCTTCAACAGCTTTCCAATGTTCGTTTTGAAACTTACGGAACCATACTCTTTTGTTGTCCTTGCCATAGCGGTCCGTAAAGCTTCTACCATAAACCATTGTTGAATCCGGGCCATCAACATCAGTAGAATCAAAAAGTAATGAAGCTTCCAATCGGGGATCCCTTGCTCCTTCTATAGTTTGCTCTTTGGTAAATTCATAAACTAACCATCGGTTAGCTTCTGCGTCAGACCATCCTATACCTGGAGGACCGAAAAATTGTGCAACGGAAGTACCGTAGTTAAGTCTGTCCGGTTCGTTAGGAGATGCATCATCATCGTGATTTTCTGCCTCATTCAATTGAAATTGCCATTCAAAGACAGATTCACTATTATTTTCTGAGGTGATCAAGAAGTTTTGTCTGTAATTTTTCATTAAACCATAAATAGTTTTCCCTTCACCTTCAACCAACCATTGTAACGGCACCAAAGCCTGTGCGTATTCCTGTTGTTGCATGTGTGCTTTTGCAAGCAATGCTTGAGCTGAACCTTTAGTAGCACGACCAAGGTCTGCATCGTTAGGATACGAGGTTGGCAAAGCAGCGGACGCTTCAGTGAGATCTTTTTCTATTTGAGCCCAAACTTCTGCCTGAGTTGAAGTAGCAGGTTTGTCCTCTAAGGTTGATGGTTCAAGCATTAAGGGAACGTTACCCCATAGCGTGACAAGATGATAATAGTAAAGACCTCTTAAAAACTTAGCCTCTCCCACGATGCGCTGCTTCAAAGCCTCGTCCATGGTGATACCAGGAACATTTGCAATCACTTGGTTCGCTCTGAAAATACCTACGTAGTTATCATTCCAAACAGAATAGGCATTTCCGTAATTGTAATCCGTAATCAGAAATTGGTCCATGTTATTTACAATATCAGTAGCTGGACTGGTGCTCTTACCTTCATCGGACCGAATGATATAATAAAACGGCAACCAGCGGGAAATGCCGCCTCGGTGTAACGTACTGTAAATTGCATTTACTCCCAACAATGCATCATTTGAAGTTGTCCAGAACACGTCAACAGTCGGCTGGTTGGGATTCTTAATGTCTAAGTCTTCTTCGCATGAAGTAAAGAAGAAGCAAGTTGTTATTATAGCTATTAATAATTTTTTCATGATCGTTGAGCTTAAAGATTAAAAGTCACATTGAATTCCTACAGAGAAAGCACGGCTTGCAGGCCAGTTTCCTAAATCAACACCGCGTTCAAGAATTCTTACCTGTGCATTATTAGGATCGGGGTTACCAACGATATCAGGATCTAATCCAGTGTATTTGGTAATAGTGAATAAATTCTGACCGCTGATAAACACACGGGCACTTGATACACCCATCCGGCTTAATGTTGTTGCTGGTAAAGTATATCCAACCTCTAAGTTCCTCATTCGCAAATAAGATCCGTTTTCCAACCATCGATCACTATTTGCCCTGTTATTCTGATCAATGCCAGGGTCATTGGCAAGTCCTATTCTTGGATCATCAGTGTCTGTATTGGTCGGTGTCCAAGGATCAATATCACTTCGGAAGTTTGTATTCTGATAGCTATCAAGAATTCTTCTTACATCATTGTAAATCGTATAACCGAACACACCAACGAGTTGAATGTTAAAGGAGAATTGTCCATAAGAAGCATTGAACTGTGCACCAGTTTGTAATTTAGGCCAAGGAGATCCAGCAAAATCACGGTCATCATTATTGATTTCTCCGTCACCATCCTTGTCTACGTATTTTATATCCCCTCCTTTAGCAAAAGGCTGGATTGGTGTACCATCAGGCCCAACATATGCTTTTGCTTCATCATCACTCTGGAAAAGACCATCAGTTTTTAATACGAACCATTCGCCAAGAGATCGGCCTATCTGTGTTCTGGTATTTCCTGATTGCAAATAATTTATTCCACGACCCTGATCACCAACATCCTCTACTTTATTTCTGATTGTGGTTACGTTAGCTGACACATCCCATTTAAAAGGGTTTGCACTGTTGCGATAGGTAGCGGAAATTTCAAATCCTGTGTTACGAATAGAGCCCGCATTAATGAATGGATTAGCAACAAGATTACCCAAATAGCCAGCAACAGGAAGCCTTAATAAATTGTCTTGTGATAGGGAATTATAAGCTTCAATTGTTAACGAAATTCTGTTTTCCAGGAAGCTTGCATCAATACCAATGTTCTTCACAATTCTCTCTTCCCATTTTAAATCAGGGTTGCCCAGCTGCACCTGTGTCCCTCCGAAAAAAGGAGTTTGCTTCGAACCAAATACAGCTCTAGGACTTACGCTTACAAAGCCCAAATAATCCCAAGACTCCAATGGAACTATGCCAAGCTCTCCATAAGAAGCGTTTATCTTTAAGTCAGAGATCCAATCAATATCAAAGAATTCTTCGTTGCTTATTCTCCAGCCAGCTGCGATGGAAGGGAAAAATCCTGTTCTATTATTTTCACTGAATCTGGAATCCTGATCAACTCTTCCTGTCAAAGTAAGAAGGTATTTATCATTGAAAGAATAATTCAGACGGCCCAAATAGCCAAAGGTTTTATATTTAGTTGGCGTACCACCCGCTGATGTAGAGGCGCCGGTTGCCGAACCAATTGTAGTCATGTACTCACCTTCGTAGATTTGAAGGTTTGTTCTACCACCAAGTGTATTTTCACGAGTAATGTGTTGGCGGGAAATACCAACTACACCATTGATGTTATGACTGCCAAAAGTTTTATTAAAGTTAACAGTATGTTCAAAAAGCAGATTCAGAAACCGTGATCTCTCTTCATCGACCGAACTTGGTTTAGGCGCACCATTGAATTGCCAGATACCAAGTTCACGTACATTTTTAATATTATCGAAACTTACTTCAGCTCCCACATTGAATTTATAATTCAGTCCTTCAAGAAGTTTTACATCAACATATCCATTTCCAACCATCTTAGCATAGTTGGTTCTTCTGCTTGAAAGATTATTTACTGCAACAGGATTCAAAGCATAGGTAACTGCATTTGTCGTTCCTATTCCCCACCCTTCGGGATTGAGACCGGAAATAAACTCGTCACTTTGTACTGGTATAATCGGCAACATTTGAGGTAAATCAAAAAATGTATTGCCTTCAAATTGACCACGAATGTCAGATTTGATATTGGAATTTGTAAGGACAAGATTCTCTCCAAAAGTGACCCGACCTTTTTCCGTTCTTGTATTTACCCGGAGACTTCCTCTATTAAAAGAGTTTCCGATAAGCACACCTTCATTTGTAAAATAACTTCCGGAGATCAGATAAGTTCCGGTTTTTGATCCACCAGATAAACTTAAATTATAATCTTGTAAACTTCCCGTTCTAATTACTTCTTCCTGCCAGTCCGTATTTACATTAGGATTGAATTCTGTACTTACACTGGTGGGTGGTGTTACTCCAGAATTTTCAAATTGCGTTCTCTGCATCGCTGCAAACTCTGTATTGTTCATTACATCCCATCTTTTAGGAATTTGCTGAACGCCATACTTTGCTGAGAAGCTTACTTTGGCAGGTCCTTCTTTACCTTGTTTAGTTGTAACAATGATAACGCCATTGGCGGCTCTTGAACCATAGATTGCAGCCGCAGAGGCATCTTTCAAAATCTGGATTGAGGCGACATCATTGTTATTAATTGTTGTATTCGCATCCGCGATCATTCCATCAATAACATATAAAGGATCTGTATTTGTAAAACTCGCTGCACCACGTATTTCAATTCTTGCCATTTGTCCAGGTGCACCGCTGTTTCTAACGGTAACGCCAGGCGCAAGACCCTGAATTGACTCTGCCAATGAATTAGCAGTAACACGATTCGCAGACGCCGCATCTACTATTGATACTGCCCCTGTAAGATCTTTTTTCTCAATGGTCTGGTAGCCAATAACAACTACTTCATTCAAAGTTTGAACGTCACCTTTTAAAACAATATCTAATGTTGTTCTGCCATTGATCGGCTCTTCTAAAGTCATGTAGCCAATGAATGAAAACACAAGTGTTCCATCGCTTTCCTCATCTGGTATTGAAAGTGTGTACACCCCATCCACATCAGTAGCAGTGCCGTTGGTTGTTCCTTTCAAAACTACATTCACACCTGGGAGTGGTGAGTTGCTCTCGTCGGTAACACGACCAGTAACTGTTACTACCGTTATAATTGGAGGAACTTTAACAACTTCTTTTTTAATGTGCACAACGGAAATTGTATTGTTGATACGTTGAAATTGCAATCGTCCTTGTATCGAAAGGTCTTCGAGTACTTTTCTTAATGACGCATCACGATAATTAAGATTGAATGAGTGATTGATTCCTCTTAGGGATTCCGTGTAAGCAAAGACAAACTCGGTCTTGTCTTCGAGCTCTTGCAGTATCTCTTTAATGTTGGCATGATTAACGGTAACAGATACTTTTACTTCATCAAGGTTCTGACTACTGGTAGGCTCTGCCAGAACGAAATTCATACAGAGCACCTGTATGATAAAGAGACGCAAGCTGTACTTCGAAAGCTGCATAAGTAGCCTGGGTAAAACTAATTTCATAGATTTGTAATGGTTTGAGTAATACATTGTAAAATTCAGACTGTGATCCGGGGCGCATCCGCGAAAATGTTAAACCCGGATCATTTCTGTTAAAACTAATTTGGATCAATCATTAAGGAGGATCCCGCTCTCTATTGTAGTTTGATAATTTCATCGGTAATTTTATTTGCATCCTTTTCCAGAGATTTTTACATCCCCATTATTGATTGTATAGTTGATCTTTAACAGGAATTGAAAACTCTTCAGTACGTTTTCCAGCGATTCGTCTTTATACTTAGCCGTAATTTTACACTGCTCAAGGGCGGCACCATCTAATTCAACTTCCACGTTATACCACGACTCAAGAATTTGGGCTGCATCTTTTAAAGATGTCTCTTCAAAGAATAGAAGATTTTCTTTCCAGCTTATGAACCTTGCAACATCAACATCATTCGTTGTGATATCAGCAGTATGAGAAGAGATGACGGCTTGCTGATTGGGTAACAATGTAGTGTTGCCACCTTCTGAAGTTACATTTACTTTACCTTCCACCAATGTAATTTCGCTGTTGGCGCCATTAAAGGATTTTATATTGAATGATGTTCCTATTACTCTGGTGTCGGCGTTTTGCGTTTTGACAATAAAAGGTTTTTCAGCATTATGTGCCACCTCAAAATAAGCTTCTCCAGCTAAACTTACTTCGCGTGTCTTGCCTCTGAAACTCTTCGGATACGTGAGCGTGCTGCCTGAGTTGAGATAGACCTTTGTTCCATCATTAAGTTCTATTGTTAATTTCTCACCTCTTGCAGTTGACTCATGAACGAGTGTCGGAACCTCTGCAACTTTGTTTTTAGGGAGAAAAGTAATGTCCTGATAGAACAGTAAATAACTCGCTCCCATAAGGAACAACAATGCAGCAGCAATCGCTAGAACCTTTCTGTAATTGAATATCCGTGGGTCTGAAACATCTTCATTGATTCGTGCACGAATGTTTTGAAGCATCTCCTGCTTTGCATCCAGATCAGACAAATGCCTGTGATTTTCATCAGACTGATGTGCCTCAAAAAATCTGTCCAAAAGCTCAACCTCATCGGGAGAAGCCCTGCCGGTTAGATATCGGTCTAACAGTTGCCGGAATTTTTGTTCAGTAATAGCCATGTGTATTTATAGTTGCACACGATTGCAATTACCCTTACACGAGGTTTAAATTTTTTATAAGTTTCTTCGGGCTAAGGAATTGAGGATGTGAATAGCCGGTGAGGGTGAGTTTGATGAATCGGCCTTTGTGTAAGCGCTGAGCTAAAGACCTATCACTTGTTACAATTACACGTAGTTTAATTAAAAGATCGAAAAGATCTTTCACAACCTAATGCTCAGGATTACAATGTTGTACTAAAGTTTCAGTTTGGTTATATAGCTAGAGCGTCCGTATTGTCGGAGAGTTTAAAATTGAAACTCTCTTTACATTAAAAAACAAAGCATAGCAATGACCGCAAATTTGTCGAGCGATAGACGAATTACTTTAAGCGCTTTTGTGATCTGATGCTCGACTGTTTTTTGTGATATATTAAGTTGGGCAGCAATCTTTTTATTGGAGAGGTATTCGTATCGACTTAGAAAAAAAACTTCACGGCATTTTTGGGGAAGCGATGCAATCCCTTTGTCAAGGATCAACTCCAGCTCTTTTGCATCATACTCATTTTCTACAACATTAAGCGCTTCAATCTGATTGATGCGATGCAAATGTTTTTCAGAAATCTTTCCAGATCGCAACTGCATGAAGCATAAATATTTTACAGTTTGAATAAGATAAGCTTGTAAATTTTGGATTGGTTTTTCAGAGGCCTTTTCATACAGCGATACAAATGCTTCCTGTACAACATCTTTTGCCAGTTCTTCATCCTCAAGAATTTTATTTGAAACACGATAAAGTTTCATCCAATAACGATCATAAATTATATTGAATGCTTCACTGCTTTTAGTGCAGAGCAATTGCAATAATTCCTGATCGTTGGTGTACTGGTTCGACATGTGATGTCTGGCGTATCGTCAAGTTAAAGCAATTGAAATTCAATTGCACTAAAATTAAAAGAATCTTTCAGTAGAACGGCTTAGCATAAAAATGATAAAAGCTATGCCAACCCTTATTGCTTGGGGTTGAAATTTTAGAAAGCCAAAACAAAAGTATCCGACCGTTAATGATAGATCGGATACTCTTTTAATTATCGCGTAGAGAATTTGTAAACGGTTTGTGTTGAATAAGTCTCCCCTGGATTTAAAATTACACTCGGGAAGGCTGGTTTATTAGGTGAATCAGGGAAGTGTTCAGTCTCAAGACAAAGTCCCCAGCGATGTTTGTACACTATGCCGCCTTTACCAGTAATTGATCCGGTAAGAAAATTTCCGCTATAAAACTGAATACCTGGTTCTGAAGTATAAACTGTTACTTCGCGTCCACTGATTGAGTCGTATAATACTCCAGCTGTATTTAGTCCATCGTTAGCTTTATTTAAAACCCAGCAATGGTCGTATCCGCCTGCAATTTTTAATTGAGGATCATTGTCATTTATGTGCGCTCCCACAGCAGTTGGTTTTCTAAAATCAAAAGGTGTATTGGCAACATCTTTAAGTTCTCCTGTAGGAATAAGTGTTTTATCTACGGGCAGAAACTTATCGGCATTAAGCATAAGCTGATGTGACAAGATATCTTGTTTGCCTCCTGTAAGATTAAAATAAGTATGTTGCGTTAAGTTAACAATCGTCTTCTTATCGGTTGTGGCTTTGTAACTAATTTTTAACTCATTGTTATCTGTTAACGTATAAACCACTTCGGTTTGAAGGTTACCAGGATAACCTTCCTCCATATCTTTACTTGTATAGTTTAACTTTAGTGCTGCTCCGTTTTCTGTAGAGTCTTCAACAATGGTCCAAATGACTTTGTCAAAACCTTTTGTTCCACCATGTAAATGGTTTGGTCCGTTGTTGGTGGCTAATGTATACTCTTTGCCATCAAGAGAAAATTTTCCTTTCGCAATGCGGTTGCCATACCTACCAACCAATGCTCCGAAAAAAGGACTATCCTTTAAGTATCCGCCTATAGAATCATAACCTAAGACAATGTCTTCCATTTTTCCATCTTTATCAGGAGCGGTAAGCGAAGTAATAATGCCACCATAGCTGATCACTTTCATCGTTACGCCATTACTATTGGTTAAAGTGTATGCAGTAACTGCAGTGCCATCGGGTAACGCTCCGAAAGGTGCTGAAGTAACAGAACCTTTGGCGGTGAGGGAGTCGGTATTCGTTGTTTCTGTGTTCACTTCTTTCTTGGTGTTACAACTGATTATGGTAATGCTTAAAAGGAAAAGTGTGCAAATCTTGTTTATCATATGACTTGTATAGTTTCATTGCGATATTACATTTTCTAGCGGATTAATGCTTGCGTCGTGAAAATACTCATCTGTTTACCCTCAAGCTGTTATTTGATTTTCAATTTCAACTGTAGGTAACAAACTTGTTCCATCTTTTATATTCACCCGATACGTCGGCATATCAATTGAAAAAGCATTTTTATAAGCGAGCTTTAAATTCTTTTCGAATTCATCAACGGTATCTTCTTTTACAATGTTAATGGTACAGCCTCCGAAGCCTCCACCCATCATACGAGCGCCAAGAACCTCTTTAAACTTCTTAGCTTCATTCACAAGGAAATCGAGCTCCTTGCAGCTTACTTCGTATAGCTGCGAAAGGCCTTCATGAGTTTCGTACATCTTTTTTCCGAACGCTTGGAGATCTCCTTTTTCTAGATCTTTGCTAGCAAGCTGAACACGTGCGATCTCCTGTACAACATACAAGCACCGATCATAAACTTTTCCGTTTAATTCATCACGATGTTTTTCTATCATATCTAACGTTACATCGCGTAAGCTCTGAATTTGGGGATAGTACTTTTTAAGAATGCTTACACCAGTTTCACATTCGTTTCTGCGTGTATTGTATTCCGAATCCACCAGGGAATGTTTAACTCTTGTGTCGCACAGAATAAGCGAGTACGTCTCAAGATTTATAGGAGAATATCGATGGGTAAGCGAACGACAATCCAGCACAATCACATGGTTCTCTTTTCCCATGACGCTGGCGAATTGATCCATGATTCCGCATTTTACACCAACAAAATTATGCTCGGCCCATTGTGCCCACTTAATCAAATCAATACGCGGAACATTCAATTGATTTACTTCGCTTAAAGCAAAACCAAATCCGCACTCAATGGCAGCTGATGAAGACAACCCCGCGCCCATTGGTACTTCACCACCAAAGACACAATTAAAAGGTTTTATTTCATAGCCATGCTGTTGTAATTGATAGAGTACGCCAAGAAGAAAATTGGCCCACTTAGGATCGTTTACTTTTTTAGGCTCTTCAAGATTAAACTCAAATTTCTGGTCATACATGGCGGAATAAACTACAGACTTGCCGTTTTCTGAAGGAGCAATAGCGAAGATCACTTCTTTATCGATAGCGGCAGGCATTACAAATCCATCATTGTAATCTGTATGTTCGCCAATCAAATTAATCCGACCGGGTGAGCGGATGATCAACGGTTTGCCAGGAAATATTTCCTTGAACTTTGTACTAATTTCTTTTGCAAGATTTGACATGTGGTCCCAATTAAGCGAATTAATTATTCTTATCCATCTGCCACCGTGGCATTATGATCGTGATATTTTTTAGCAAAAGATATAAAAAAAACGATACCGGGATTTAGCGTACCGTTTGTTGAACGCGCAATCTGCGTGCTTTCCATAGTGCTTCGTTGCGGATTGCTTCGTGGATGCTTGCATTGATTTCGTATCCTACCAGCAATACCACTGTCATCAATTGTACCCACACCATCATGGCAATCATCACTCCGATAGAGCCGTAGACCTTATTATACGTACCGAAGTTTGTTATATAATAAGAGAATCCTACCGTCACGCCTAGACAAAGAATTGTGGCGATGAGTGATCCAATAGAGAAGAAGCGCCAGTTGTAATGAATGGCAGGCCCAAAATAATAAATGGTAGAGATAGCAAGGAAAAACACGATGAAAATGACGACGAACCGCACTATTGAAAGCAAGTACAAGCTATAAGCATCAAGGTTAAGAAATTCAAACCGGTAAAGATTTGAAAGCAGATAATCCAATACAAACTGACCAATGACCAACAGAATGGTGGCGAGAAAAAGCACCAGTGCCATGTTAAAAGTTAATCCGGTTGCAATCAATCTTGTCTTCCATCCAGGCCTGTTTTCAATCGTTTTATAACAGGCGTTGAACGCGCGCATCAGGGCCATCATACCATTAGTTGAAAGAAACATGGCAAAGAAAAAACCTAAAGTCAACAAGCCACCTCTTTGGTTGCTCACAATATCCAGCACCGTGGTGGAGGCGACATCATACATTGTAGAAGGCATGAGCTCCTTCATAAAACCCATGATGCTTTCTGTATTTACTTCAGGAAAGTAAGTGGTAACAAATGGAATGAGCGTAAATAAAAAAATGATAGCGGGAAAAACCGCCAGAATAAAATTATATGCAACTCCGTTGGCGCGGTCCATCACTTCATCCTCTTTCAGATTTTTGATGAACATCTTTACAATGCTGTAAAGAGAAACACCTTCGTGTTTTTTGAAACGGATCTTACGCAACCAAGCTATGAATAACCAGAGCGGGCTCCAATTCAACGCCAACTTTTTGTATTTGTACTTCATCTAAAAAAAGGTGCAAGCACTTTTTCCATTGCTTCAGGAGGGCGACTCGGCCGGTTTGTTTTTTTATCGACAAATACCAGCAACGTTTCTCCACGATGGATCAACTTGTCTTCTTCATTAAATATTTCGTATTCAAACTTAATTTTAACACTTGGTTTTTCCCTTACCGTAGTGACGATTCTCAATAAATCATCATATCGAGCGGGTGCAATGTACTTAGAATGATTTTCTATAACAGGCATGATCACACCCATTTCTTCCAATTCTTTATAAGACAAGCCAAGTTGTCTTAAACTTTCGACACGCCCCACTTCGTAGTACATGGCATAGAAACCATAGTACACGTAACCCATCTGATCTGTTTCACCATATCGTACACGAACCGAGGTTTCAGACTGGTACATTAGTCGTTTTATTTATTGCCACTTGCTTTGGCCCGCAGTCGCTCTCCTTTTTTTATCTCGCTAGTAAGCGCGCGCTGATATCTGATAGCGTTATTAATATGCTGCTGGTAGCTGCTTGTAAAATTATGATATCCAGAGAAGTCTTCTTTCGCACACATGTAGATGTAGTCGCTCTTTTTATATTTTAAAACTGCTTTTAGCGAGTTGATTTCAGGCATGTTGATTGGGCCAGGCGGAAGCCCTGCATATTTATAAGTATTGTAAGGCGAATCAATCTCCTTATGCTCGTTAAGAACACGCTTGAGCGAAAAATCTCCAACAGCAAATACCAGAGTTGGATCTGCCTGTAAAGGAATTCCTTTCTTCAACCGATTAATGTACAAGCCTGCAATGATTGGTGCTTCATCTGGTTTTACGGATTCAGCTTGAACAATGGACGCAAGAATAGAAACCTCAGAAGGTGTTAAACCAATTTCTTTTGCTTCAGCTTTTCGTTGATCACTCCAGAACTTCTCGTATTCCTGGTGCATCTTTTCAATAAGTTCTTCGGGGGCAATGTTGTAATACACTTCGTAGGTATTGGGAATGAACATCGTGAGTATGTTGTCTTTATTAAAGCCAAATCGATTTGACACTGTGAACTGAATTAAAGCCGCTTCAAATTCTTCCGGCTTCATGTTTAGATGCCGCGTGATCTTTTCACTTAAGTCGCGTATAAGCCTTACGTTATTAAATGTGATTTTAACTGGCTCTTGAATTCCGGCCCTTAATAATCGAATCGCCTCGAGGTTGGTCATGTTGGCTCGTAGAACATAACGTCCTGGTTTTACATTGTCTCTATACTCCATCAGACGAGATAAAAAACTAAACGACATGAGGTCTTGTACGAGATTTTCTTGGTGGAATTCCTTTTGAATATGCTTGAAGTCCGCCCCTTGAGGGATGACAAAAATTCTATCCTGTTTACCAACAAGTACATTAGGCGTATAGCAAATCTGATAAGTATAGTAGCCAAACGATATCAGCAACATGGAAAACAGTAGAAAGAAAATTAACCCTTTTGATACTTTCATTTAAGTAAATAATTTTTTGACTATCGACAAAGTGCTTGTAGGTGAAAGAAATTCGCTAACAAACCAACACTATTGTTTCACTATTTTGTTACGTAAAAACACAAATGTAAATAACTGCCGCTTTTAATCCAGTCCATGGCTTGCAGTTATTAAATGTATTATGATATTTAACACAGAAAAATTCTTTTTATTACAGAATGGCTGCTGAGTTCATCAAGATACATCCGCTTAATCCAGAACAACGAAAAATAAATCATGTAGTTGAGGTTTTAAAAAAAGGTGGTGTTATTGTTTACCCAACTGATACTATTTATGGCATTGGTTGTGACTTGATGAATAAAAAGGCTGTTGACAGGCTTTGCCAGATCTTAGGTATCAAACCTCATAAAATGAACTTGTCCTTTATTTGTAATGATCTTAGTCATATTTCAGAATACACAAAAAGAATTGATACACCTGTATTTAAAGTACTGAAGAAAGCATTGCCCGGACCCTTTACATTTATCCTTGAATCAAACAGCAACGTACCAAGAATACTGGATGCAAATAAAAAAACTGTCGGTATAAGAATACCTGACCATGCCATACCGACACAAGTTGTGGCAGCTCTCGGTAACCCTTTGATAACATCTTCGATAAAGGATGATGACGTTATATTAGAATATACTACAGACCCTGAAGAAATTTACAAAGACTTTAAAGCGCTTGTCGATATTGTTATCGATGGAGGTGCTGGTGGAAATATTCCCTCTACTGTTGTAGACTGTACAACTGGAGAGTTTGAAATTATAAGACAGGGATTAGGCCAAATAGAACAGTATCTTTAAAGTTAATCAGTGAATAGTATTCTTATAGAGGTTCAATACCTGCCATCTTTATCCTACTTTTCTGTTATTCAAAAGTTTGAAGAACTTGTTGTAGAGAAATATGAACATTACGAAAAACAAACTTTTCGCAATCGTTGTTATATCAATACAGCGCATGGCAAGCAATGCCTTATCGTACCTTTAACTTCAAAGCACGGCAAGACTCTTATTACAGACGTTCGCATTGATTATTCTCAGAAATGGCTTAACAATCATTGGCGCACCATTCAATCAGCTTATGGTAAAGCGCCATTTTTTGAATACTATTCTGATGATCTGCACGAAGTCCTTTTTAAAAGAGCAACTTTTTTATATGATCTTAATTACGCTTTGCTGACAATGTGTCTTAAATGGATGCGTTACAATATAACAGTCAGAGAAACGTCTGTGTTTGAAAAAAAGCCATCCTTAACAATTAAAGACTTCCGATCGGTGTTAAAACCAGAAAAAGAAGATGATTGTAATACTTTTTACAAAACTGTCGAATATCGGCAAGTCTTTGGCAGTAAGTTTGTCAAGAGCTTAAGCATCGTCGACCTGATTTTTTGTGAAGGGCCAGGAGCGATGAGTATCGTACGAGCCTCCGCATTAAATTGAACATTTAGAGAGTTTGTTGCGTTGAAATAGATATATTAATGTTTTTATCGCTGTAGTATTGTACGATAGAAAAATTTTACATTTACATTTAATCTAATCATAGAATTTTTACATGGAAGCCAAATTTTCCAACCGTGTTAAAGAAGTGATCTCACTCAGCAGGGAAGAAGCACTGCGCCTGGGCCATGACTATATCGGCACAGAGCACCTTTTGCTCGGTATGATCCGTGAAGGCGAAGGCGTTGCCGTTGGCGTATTGAAGAAATTGGGTGTACCACTCGATGAGCTTCGCGCTGAAATCGAAAAAATTTCAAAAGGCACTGCCACTCATGAGATTAAAAATCTGGCCAACATACCGTTGACCAAAGCGTCAGAAAAAGTGTTAAAAATCACTTATCTCGAAGCTAAGATTTTTAAAGCTCAGTTGATTGGCACTGAACACCTGCTGCTTTCCATCCTACGCGATGCTGATAACCTTGCAACACAGATCCTAAATAAGTTTGACGTTAATTACGAGACTGTAAAAGAAATGCTGGAATACCAAAACGAAAGCCCGATGGCATCTTCGGATACTGATGATCCGGATGATGACTCATCAAAAATCTTTGGAAGCGCAGGCTCAGGCTCTGCTGCTGGAAAAGAGAAAAAAGGAACTGAAAAATCCAGAACCCCCGTACTCGACAATTTTGGTCGGGACCTCACTCGCTTAGCTGAAGATAACAAGCTTGATCCTATCGTTGGGCGTGAAAAAGAAATTGAGCGTGTAGCTCAGATCCTTTCGCGCAGAAAGAAAAATAACCCAATCCTGATTGGCGAACCGGGTGTTGGTAAAACTGCAATTGCAGAAGGTCTTGCGCTTAGAATTATTCAAAAGAAAGTATCACGTGTCCTTTTTGGAAAACGTGTAGTAACATTAGATTTAGCTTCATTAGTGGCTGGTACAAAATACCGCGGCCAGTTTGAAGAGCGTATGAAAGCTGTGATGAACGAATTGGAAAAGTCACCAGACGTGATCCTGTTCATTGATGAGCTTCATACAATTGTAGGAGCAGGTGGCGCTTCAGGCTCACTTGATGCTTCTAACATGTTTAAACCCGCGCTTGCCCGTGGTGAAATACAATGTATTGGCGCTACTACGCTGGATGAGTACAGACAGTATATTGAAAAGGATGGTGCCTTAGCACGTAGATTCCAAATGGTGATGGTAGACTCTACTACTGTAGAGGAGACAATCCAGATCCTTGACAACATCAAGGAAAAATATGAAGATCACCATCATGTGTCTTACACAAAAGAAGCAATTGATGCTTGTGTTAAGTTATCAGATCGTTATATCAGTGACCGTTATCTTCCAGACAAAGCTATTGATGTGTTGGATGAAGCCGGTGCACGCGTTCACATCAACAACATTCACGTTCCTGAAGAGATCGTGAAGTTTGAGGAAGCAATTGAAGATGTTAAGAAGGAAAAGAATCGTGTAGTTAAAAGTCAGAAGTACGAAGAAGCTGCGCAACTCCGTGATCGTGAGAAGAAGCTTATTGAACAACTGGATGCCGCAAAAACAAAGTGGGAAGAGAAAACGCGTACTGAAAAGTACACTGTAAGTGAAGATAATGTTGCCGATGTTATCGCAATGATGACAGGCATACCTACGAGGAGAATCGCTCAAAAAGAAAGCAACAAGCTTCTAAATATGGGCGAAGAACTCAGTGGCAAAGTAATAGGACAACGTGAGGCTATTAAGAAATTAGTGAAAGCTATTCAACGCACGCGCGTTGGCTTAAAAGATCCTAAGAAGCCTATTGGTTCATTTATCTTCCTTGGTCCTACTGGTGTTGGTAAAACAGAATTAGCAAAAGTACTTGCTACCTATCTTTTCGATAAAGACGATTCATTGGTTCGTATCGACATGAGTGAATACATGGAGAAGTTCTCTGTATCACGACTAGTTGGTGCGCCTCCAGGATACGTTGGGTATGAAGAAGGTGGTCAGCTTACTGAAAAAGTAAGACGTAAGCCATATTCCGTAGTATTGCTGGATGAAATTGAAAAAGCTCACCCAGATGTTTTCAACATTCTGCTACAAGTGCTTGACGATGGAATCCTTACTGATGGTTTAGGACGCAGAGTTGATTTTAGAAATACGATCATTATCATGACATCAAACATTGGTGTTCGTGACTTGAAAGATTTCGGATCAGGTATTGGTTTCGCAAGTGCTTCTAAGCGTGAGAACGAAGAAGAAGTAATGAAGTCGACCATTCAAAATGCTTTGAAGCGTGCCTTCAGTCCTGAATTTTTGAATCGTCTTGACGATGTGATTGTGTTCAACTCATTGCAACGTGAAGATATTCATAAGATCATCGATCTGATGCTGACAAAATTGTTTGACAGAATCATACAGCTTGGTTACAAGATCGAGCTTACTGATAAAGCCAAAGATTTCTTAGCAGAAAAAGGATATGATCACCAGTTTGGTGCACGACCTTTGAACAGAGCCATTCAGAAATATCTTGAAGATCCGGTAGCGGAAGAGATCCTGAAAGGTGAAATTGAAGAAGGTGGAACCATCATGGCGGATTACGAAGGTACAGGCGATGTACTCACCATTAAAGTGAAGAAAGCAAAGGCTTCGTCTAAGAAAGAGAAAGAGTAAGAAGTATCATACTTAAAATATCAGAGGCTGTCTCAAAAGGACGGCCTCTTTTATTTGTATCTCCCTTTGCAAATGACTTACCGCTGAATGATATTAGGAATCACCTCAAAGTGGAAACTAAACCAATCACTTTTATCAAGTCGATCTATACCTAGTTTTTTATTGCTTCTAATTCTTGCAGATCTAACGTTTCAATCCATTTAAAGTAAGTCCTTTACAATAGATATGATTCAAGGCAGCTTTGTACAACTTGACAACTTCGCTTCGTTCTGAACTTACCGAACGACTTCCATAGTTGCACGAGCATATCCTGATAAAGGTCTTGCTCATTTTCCGTGGTTCTGCAATGCTATTAGTCGTAACAATCCTAAAAGCTTAGACAGTTAATCTAATTTTTTTATTTGGAAGTGTGGATATCCTGCTGCGGCCGGTATTATATTACTAGCAATTTTTACTAGTCGAAAATGGAAACGCAATTTCACCTCGCTCAAATTAACATTGGAAGAATAGTTGGTGCTGATATCAATGATCCCGTGATGAAGACTTTTGTTGATCAGCTGGAGGAGGTAAATGCTTTGGCTGAAGGGAGCAAAGGTTTTGTATGGAGGTTAAAGGATGAAAACAACAATGCCACAAATCTTAACCCCTTTCGGTGATAATCGGATTATCGTTAACATGTCTGTTTGAGAATCGATGGAAGACTTAACGAACTATATTTTTAAGGGGAGGCATGCAGAGGTGATGCAAAACAGAAAGCAGTGGTTTGAAAATTTCGGAAAACTGTTTACTGCATTCTGGTATGTCCCTGCTGGGCACGCTCCTACGGTGGATGAAGCCATTGCGCGTCTTACATCTCTTCAGGAAAAAGGAGCTACATCCTTTGCGTTTGATTTTAAGACAAGGTTTCCGAAACCTGCGTAGATTTTAAAATAGTGGCGCGTATTCAAAAGAAAGCCCGAATTGTGTTCAATTCGGGCCTACATCCTAACATACTTTAAACTATAAAAAAGAAAACTGACTAAGGACGCTAAAATAGTTCAACCAACGTACCCAACTCATCCTTAGTCAATTTCCTAATAATTCATTTTTTTAACGCTTCATCTCTCTTTCATATTGCATGCGCGCTACCCCTTTCGAGATTACCGATGAAGGCATCCCTGTCATCTTCACCACTACAGCCCTTTGTGGGTTACGATTGGTATGCATAAAGCTCACACCTTTAGACACCGGTATTATCTGGGTGCCCGTGGTGATGTTTATAGGCTGAAACTCAATGTCACGAAATTGAAGTCTTTGTACATCTTTTGAGATGGTCCAATAAGGATAATTACTTTTTTTGCCTTCATCCGCTTGCGCGAAAACAAATGCCGAGGCAAATGTGCAGCATAAAATCATTATTATCTTCTTCATACTTTTGTTGTTGTTTACAATAGGTTAAACGTCAATAATTTTACAACCGTTATTAGGATGTCGTTATAATAAGATTAGAGAACAATTAGAAACATTAATACTTTAGAATATCATTTAAAATTTGTTCAGTTAACCTAAATAGCAGCTATGGAAATTCTCGTGATAGAAGATGAAATTAAAGTAGCTGAGGTTCTTAAGCGTGGGCTAATAGAAGAGGGCTATAAAGTTGATAATGCCTTTGACGGTAAGACCGGACTTGAAATGGCGATTACTGGAACATATGACATAATCCTTTTGGACATCAATTTACCGTTGATTAATGGACTCGATTTGTGTAAGCGCCTGAGAGAAAAAGATGAGGTTACACCTGTGCTCATGCTTACAGCACTCGGTATGAGCGATGATATTGTTAATGGTCTCGAAGCAGGAGCGGATGACTACTTGCCGAAGCCCTTTCGTTTTAATGAACTGTATGCACGCATCAAGGCGCTCACCAGAAGAAAAAAGATTACAGTTACAATTCCGAAAAAAAATGAAGGATCAACCGACATTTTTATGCTGGAGGATCTACAGATAGATTTTGATGCCCGTGAAATAAAGCGAGGAGGAAAATCAATACAGCTTACTGCAAGGGAATATGCCCTGTTAGAATATCTCGCTCGAAATGCAGGCAAAGTACGGTCGCGAAGAGAAATTGCTGAATCTGTTTGGGGCCTGGATTTTGAGACAGGAACAAACTTCATTGACGTATACATTAATTACCTCAGAAATAAGATTGATAAACCTTTTGATAAAAAATTGATTCAAACGATAACCGGATTTGGTTATGCTTTAAAACTTCCTGCCTGATGAAGATCAGACAAAGACTTGCGCTTCGTTTCACCTTTGTAAGTGCGCTTATTACTGGCGCAATCCTTATTTTTATTTATATATTAACACGCGGATTTGTTCACGCGGATTTCGCTGAACGTTTAACGCAGCAGTCGAGATTAGAAGCTTTTCACTACGCAACTCCAGAGGTACGCGAAGTCATTCCTCCAGGCTCATTTCTGCTTGTTAACCCTGAAACTTCTATTTATGCAGCAGACGGAAAAATGCTTCATCAGCAAGGTTCATATTTAATTCCTAAAACATGGATTACATTTCTACAACAAAATAATGAGTTCAATGCCGAGCGAGGTGAATACACCACTGTGGGAAGAAAGTACGAAATAAATGGTAAGCAATACATTGTATTTGTTTCCGACAAAGATCTTCCCGGCCAGCATGAACTGGATCTTTTAATAAAGGCAATTTTTGTTGGATGGTTCGTAAGCTTAGTTTTCTCATACTTTGCCGGATTGTACTTTTCGGGAAATGCATTACAACCTGTTAAGGGTGTCGTTAATGAAGTTAACCAAATCACGAAGGATAACTTAAGTTACCGCTTAAAACTCAGCAAGGATTCTACTTCAGTAGATGAAATTGATGAACTGATTTTAACCTTTAACGCATTGCTAATGCGCATTGAAAGTGCTTTCATTACGCAAAAGCGTTTCGTGCAACATGCGTCTCACGAATTAAAAACTCCTCTTACCGCTATTATGGCAGAAGCAGAGCTTGCGCTGGCGCGTGAAAGGAGTATAGAAGAATATAAGCGAACACTCAAAGTAGTGAGCGATGAAACCGATCGACTTGTGATGATCACGCAAGGACTATTAACACTGGCACGTTTGGAAGAAGGATCAAGGGAAAACCAGATGGATCGTGTGCCGATAAAAAAGATACTGGCAAATACATTCGCAGCATTTAAACTTCACTATCCACAGAGAGTGTTGGAGATTACAAATACCCTTCCAGATGTTGATGTGATTGGCGACATGCCACTATTGGAAATCGCGTTACTTAATATTCTTGATAATGCGGTTAAATATTCAAGCAATAAAATTTTTACAGAGGTGAAGAAACAAGACAGTGCAATTTTTATCGGCATCAGAGACAGTGGTGTAGGAATTCCGGAGGCAGAACAAAGCAGAATCAGATCACCGTTATTTAGAGCATCTAATGTAAGGGGTGTTCCCGGTGCAGGACTTGGCTTGTCACTTGTCCATAGAATTATAGAAGTGCATCATGGACAACTTAATATTGTAAGCGAAGAAGGTAAGGGAACCTTTTGTGAGATAAGTTTGCCTATTGCAAATCAATAGAAATAAAAAAATGATGTAATTTAGGCAGCAGTAAACATTATATGACGAAGCCTATTTTACGCGACAATAGAAAAAAACAACTGTGAAAATACTTATCGTTGACGATGAAACGCTTGATCTCTTTATCAGTAAAAAGCTTCTTAGTCTGGATTATGACGTTACTGGCTTTTGCTCTGTTTCCGAGACCATTGATTGGGCTAAAGAAAATAACTTTGATATTGTATTGATTGATTATTACCTCGGCACCGGTCTTCATGCGCCACAAGTTTTACAGCAACTTATTGCACTGAAACAAAAATCCTTCAAAGCCTTTGTTCTCTCCAATCATGTTGATGAGAACCAGATGAAAGAATTAAAAAATTTCGGCTTTGATGGGGTGATCTTCAAACCGCTATCGCTGGAACGGTTTAAAGAAGTAATCCAATAGAAAAATTATTTTCTAATCAACATTTTGTTGCTGTTAGCTTTCAGCTACAAGCAATCCTAGATTAACTACAATTACATTATTATTGAACGCTTGTCTCCTCTTTCTCAATTGCTTTTGGCCTTGTCAAGTACTTATTAATTCTCCTACTGCTGCACTTGGAACAGCAAAGTAAAACACAGAACCTTTACCCACCTCGCTATTTACCCAAATCCTACCTCCATTCTTCTCAATAAACTCTTTGCAAAGTATTAGTCCGAGGCCCGTACCTTTCTCATTTGCTGTACCTTTCGTTGAATGTTTGGTATCTATCCTAAAAAGTTTATCCATAATGTCTCTTGACATTCCAACACCATTGTCTGCAATTGAAATGATTGTCTCTTGTCCTTTTTGTTGAGCATTCAAAGTAATCGTGCCGCCTTCGGGAGTGAATTTAATAGCATTTGATATCAGGTTTCTGACGACTGTATTAACAGAATGTTTATGGGCGCTCACCGGTAATTCCATTTGATTAGCGTTTACAAGGCCAATCTTTTTGTTTTGTGCTTGTGCTTCTAATAACTGTTTGTTTCCCTCTAATAAAAGATTAAGATTAAATTTCTCCGGTTTAAATTCAATGCTTCCCGTTTGTGATCTTGACCATTCCAACAGGTTTTCAAGAAGATCAAACAAGTTCTTCAATGACTTATCAAGATCCTTTGCGAGCATTCTGATCTCATCTTTACTTAAACTATCTGTATGATTAATCAGTAATCCTGAAAAGGAAGTAAAAGAATTTAAAGGCCCTTTAAGATCATGACTAATAATTGAAAAGAATTTGTCTTTTGTTGCATTTAACTCCTGGAGCTGAAGATTCTGTTCCTGAACTTTTTCGTTGGCTATTTTGAGAGACCTGTTGGATCTTCGTTTCAAAATATACATCCCGAAAATCAACACTACAATTACAACAGCCAAACCTATAATGCCAAAAAGGAAATTCTGAAGTTTCCTTTGATCTGCAATTTCACGTGCGCTTTGCTTTCGGATAGTTTCTAGTTTTTCAATTTGTGATTCTTTCTGATCAATGATATACCTGTTTTGTTTCTCCAGAATTTGTTGTGCCTCTTTTTCTCTAAAGAACAACTCGTTTAGAGCAACAAACCTCTCGTTATAAGTTAATGCAAGCTGGTAGTTGTTGAGTGCTTTATAACCGTTACTTAAATATTCGAATGTTTGAAGTAACTCAGACTGATCCTGTAACTCTTGACCTGACTCTAGCGCAAGCAAAAAATTCTCATTGGCTTTCTCATAATTTTTCTGATGATGGTATAGAATACCAATGTTGTTGTACGATTCCGTTAATCCGTGTTTGTCCTTCAAGACTTGGCGAATCTCAAGTGATGCCCTGTGATTGGCTAGAGATCTCTCTTCATTTTTCATCAGCCAGTAAAGTTCTCCAATATCATTTAGCGATTGTGCCTCCCCTTGTTTGTCTCCGACCGACCTCCTCACTCGTAATGCATCCTTATGTTTGTCCAGTGCCTCATCATATTTTTTCTCCAGCATTAATAGATAAGCCATGTTAAATAATGCAGTTCCTTCCACCCGCGCATCATCAACCTTATCTTTGTATAGTAATACTTGTTCGTAGTTAGCCGTAGCCTCTTCTATTTTCCCGATCGATGCGTTGATCGTTCCGAGCTTATTAAGAATGTATATATGTGTGTTGTAATTTTCGGTAGGGTAGTTATGTTCGAGCGCTTGCTCAAGGTACTCAGCGCTTTTGTAGTTGTCATTTACAGCTTCAAAAACCTGAGCAATGGCTATGAAGCTTATTATTTTTTCGTCTGTTAGTTCTAATGAATCCTCAATAGCAACGGCCTCGATGAAATGATCCATAGCCTTTTGATAATCGTGAACATGTGCAAGGTTCGCTATACCTATTTCTGTATGTAGTCTCGCTGCTGTAGTGACATCCTGAATAGCTTCCGCTTCAACAAGTTTCTCGTTATTGATCTCAAGCGCCTGTTCTACTGAGGTTTTAGGCGTGAGGAAGGAGTTTCGATACCAATCAAGAAGCGGTTCATCAGTTGACTGGGCCGACAGCTTAACAAAACAGAACAAGAGAAATACAAGCACAAGACTTGTCTTGTTAATTGACATTATTAGATTTTCCTCAAAAGTGAATAAAAACTCTCAGCATATTAAAGTGAAGTTGTTTGTAATCTTACATTTGGCTTTATCAGGCTTATGGAAAGATGCCTTTGCAAATTTTAGTCAAGTTTTCTTCTCTATAAAAGCTACAGCATACAGCCGCATACTGGAACCACAAGGTAAAAAAGACTATCTGTTGATAAACATATTCATAATCATACTGCAAGAATAACTGCCAACCTGTCACTCAATTTAATCTGGAATGTTATTTGTCTTCGACCTCGAAGTCGGACATCTTTTTAAATCAATAACCTATGGCAACTGTACAAGAAAAAGGTACTATTTCAATTCATACAGAGAATATCTTTCCTATTATTAAGAAGTTCCTTTACTCGGATCATGAGATTTTTTTACGGGAACTTGTCTCAAATGCAGTAGATGCTACGCAAAAATTGAAGAAGCTTTCTTCAATGGGCGAATTCAATGGTGAACTTGGGGATTTAACAATTGAAGTTAGTTTCGATAAAGATAAAAAAACCATCACTGTCAGTGATAAGGGTATCGGCATGACAGCTGATGAAGTGAAAAAGTATATTAATCAGATTGCATTTTCCGGAGCTACAGAGTTCATTGAGAAGTTTAAGGACAAAGCTGACGGAAAAGACATTATCGGGAAGTTTGGATTAGGATTCTATTCCTCTTTCATGGTTGCGGATAAGGTTGAAGTAATCTCAAGGTCTTTCAAAGCAGCCGAACATGAAGCAGCACTTTGGGAATGCGATGGCTCAACAGAATTCGAATTATCCATTACTGAGAAAAAAGAACGCGGAACAGACGTAGTACTGCACATTAATGCAGATGCAGAAGAGTTTCTGGATGAATGGAGAATTAAAGGCATTCTAGAAAAATACTGCAAATTTTTACCGGTTGAAATAAAATTTGGAACGAAGGACGACAGCGTTGAAGATGGTGTTGATGAAGAAGGTAAACCAAAATACAAAACGGTTACAACCGATCGCATCATTAACAATCCCGCTCCGCTTTGGACAAAATCTCCAAACGATTTAAAGGATGAAGATTATCTTAAATTCTACAAAGAACTTTATCCATATTCTGAAGATCCTTTATTCTGGATTCACCTTAATGTAGATTATCCATTTAACCTTACAGGGATCTTATATTTCCCAAAGGTTAAGAATGACTTTGAGATTCAGAAAAACAAAATCCAGCTTTACTCTCGCCAGGTTTTCATCACAGATGAGGTGAAAGACGTTGTGCCGGATTTTTTAATGCTGTTGCATGGTGTGCTTGATTCTCCTGATATTCCATTAAACGTTTCTCGCAGTTATTTACAATCCGATACCAATGTTAAAAAGATCAGTCAGCATATCACTAAAAAGGTAGGCGACAAATTGCAAGACCTTTTCAAGAAGGATCGGAAGGATTTTGAGAAGAAGTGGGATGACATCAGCATCTTCGTGAAATACGGAATTATCAGCGATGAGAAATTCTATGATCGTGCAAAAGAGTTTACGCTATTAAAGAATGTGGATGATCAATATTTCACATTTACAGAATACAAAGAAAAAGTAAAGGCTAATCAGGAAGATAAAGACAAGAACCTGATCTACGTTTACGCCTCCGATAAGGGAAAGCAACACAGCTTCATTGAAGGCGCGAAAAACAAATCTTACGATGTTTTATTATTTGATGGTGTTCTCGATAGCCATTTCATCAATTCACTTGAACAAAAGCTGGAGAAAACACAAATAAAACGTGTAGACAGCGAAACGGCAGATAAGCTTATTGATAAAGATGAAAAAGTTGAGAGCGTTCTAGGAAAAGAAGAGCAGGAACAAGTGAAGACAATCTTCGAAAAGTCAATCAACAACAAGAACATGAGCGTTTCAGTCGAGCCGATGTCTCCTGATGATCTTCCCGTAATTATCACCATGAGTGAGTTTATGAGAAGAATGAAAGACATGGCAAAAACTGGCGGTGGCGGTTACGCTTTCATGGGACCAATGCCTGACCACTACAATGTAGCCGTGAACGGTAATCACCCGATTGTGCAAAAAATTATTAAAGCAGAGACTGAAGAGCAGAAAGGAAAGTTGGCAAAACAAGTTTATGATCTTGCCCTGCTTTCACAAAACCTGCTAACTGGCGCTGAGCTTACCAGTTTTATTAAGCGAAGTGTTGAGTTGGTATCATAAAAAATTGACTCATATTCCATTAAAAATCCTCACTTTGGTGAGGATTTTTTATTTTTATACTAACAACGATTTTTAAACGTTAAGCGGACAGGGACATTACAAAGGCTCAGTCGGTATAATAAGTAGGATGAGCAGTAACTGCATCAGAACTTAGTATTAGCACAAACAGTATTAACGAGGATCAACATTAAATCAATGAGAATTTCCAGGCATATTGTAGCGGCAGCGTTTATAATTTTGCCTTTCTGCCTTTCTGCGCAAGAAAGTGAACAGAATGCCGAACAGCGTTTCACGATTGACACGCCTGCCAACCTTGACTTTACCAAAGAAGAAGAGCCACTCAATACTAAAAAAAAGAAGAAGGTAAAGAAGAAGGTTTTCTATGGTCTTAAGACCAAAAAAGGTTTTACGCGCAAAGGTTATGGCGAGCGGGTCACTTTTGAGCTCTTCTATTATCTAAAAAAGCCGCAAGCTCCTTCAAGTTTTGTTCGCGACCTTTATTGGTATGATTTCACAAGAAAGGAAATCCGTAAAACCTCCACCTTCGATCCTAAAAAAGGTGTCTTGCTACACGGACCCTATGAGAAAAGGCAGGGTAACGTGATTGTTCAGAAAGGAATCTATTACAAAGGTACAAAGCATGGTCGCTGGCTAACCTACAATAAAGACAGCGTGCTAACGGATAAAGAGAAATACTTCAGGGGTTGGCCTAAAGAATCTGAAGTAGCATATTACGATCCGCAAGAGCGAAAGAAAATGAAGGAGATTGTTCCAATTGAATTTGGAGAGAGAGAAGGATATTATTACCGCTTCTATGAAAACGGGCAGGTAGCCGTTGCGGGAGAATATCATTGGGATGAACGGGTTGGAGACTGGACCGAATATTATCCTAACAATAAACGCAAAAAGATCATCACGTATTCAAAAGAACCTTTTGATGAAAACATCAGACCCTTTACCAAAGCAGAATGGAATGAAAAAGGGAAAGAGGTTTACAGGAATAACAAAATGGCGAATTGAAATAGCGTGAAATAGATACGAGGAATGAGCAGGAACTAAGGGCTGCTCGAATTCTTAACTCAACCAACGCACTAATTTATCGCATCTTCGAAATGTACAATCTCGGCTGTTGAGCCGATTTTCACTGACACAATATCGAATCTAACGTGCCCCTGCCAGTCGTTCGTGAAAATGTATTCTTCAGCAGCCTCAAATATTTTCCGCTCCTTGCCAGCATCAACAAAAGACTCTGGTTCACCAAATGAATCTGAGCTTCTCGTTTTTACTTCAACAAAAATTAACCAGTCTTCTTTTTTAATGATAAGATCAATTTCAGCATGTTTAAAACGATAGTTTCGCGCAACGATTTCGAAACCTTTTTTCTTTAAAAATTCCGCTGCAAGATTCTCGCCTTTGCTACCGGTTTTAATTTTATCGCTCATGCAAAAGTCATAACTTTGATACGAAATTAACATTATGTCAACGACCAAAAAATACATCGAAGGCTTCACTCGTCAATTAGCGGATGCCTTAAAAATCGGACAATCACTTGACCTTGTAAGACCAGGCAGTGATATTCGTAATGTTGTCATTGCAGGAATGGGTGGTTCAGGCATTGGAGCAAACCTTGTTGATTCGTTGACTTTTGGAAGAATTCCTATTCCAATAACAGTATGTAAAAGTTATAACATCCCGCAGTTTGTTAGCCCGCATACATTATTTGTCGCTAGTTCTTACAGTGGAGATACGGAAGAAACTGTTGCAGCCCTGCATAAAGCTTTATTAAAGAGAGCACATTGTATTGTCATTGCTTCAGGGGGAAAAGTATTAGATATCGCCAGGGAGTACAACCTGTTTTACATTCAACTGCCAACCGGCTCTCATAGCCCAAGAGCCATGTTGGGTTATAACATGGTTGCTTTAATGTCATTGTTATATCATACCAATCTCATCGGGGCGGCTTTCATTAAAGAAACAGAAAATGCTATTGAATATCTTGACCGCGGAGAAAAAGGTATTCAATCGGAAGCGGAACTCATTGCACGTAAATTAAAAGGTAAACTTCCTGTTATCTATTGCGATACCCGCCTCTATGCAATGGCGTTACGTTTTCAGCAACAGTTAAATGAAAATGCGAAGCACATTGCGCACATCAATACATTCCCTGAAATGAACCATAATGAACTTGTAGGATGGCGGTTTCCCGAAAATCTGATGCCGATGCTGCAGGTTGTTTATTTGTATTCTGATCATGACCATGAGCGGGTAGAAAAACGCATGGAGATTTGCCGTGACATCTTTGAAAAGAAATCAAATCCAATCATTGATGTAATAGGCGAAGGCGCATCACTGTTGGAACAATATTATTACCTCATTCATCTTACGGATTGGATCTCATTCTATCTGGCTAAAGAAAACGGTGTTGAACCAGACCCGAATGATTCAGTTGCGTTTTTGAAATCAGAACTCGACAAGGTTAAGTAGAAACTTGTTTTTGCTTTCTTTCGTTGTATATTTAACTAAGTAAATAATTTATTTATGAAAGCACCAATGAGCGAATTAGCAAGACGAATTTTAGCAGATCGTACGCTGGCAAAGAAGCTTATGATGGCAATTCAGTCAGAGAGGCGCGATCCTGATAACATCGAAGGAAGAAGCCTTGTTGTTGACGGAAAACGAATTGTACTGACACGTGTTACTGCCAACTATAAGTAGTGGCTTGAATTCTCAATGAATCTCGTTTTTGGATCTCTCTTACTATTCTTTCTAATATCTCCCGGGTTAATCTTCCGGTTCTCTTACCTTCAGGGCACATACGCTAAGCTTACTTTCAAGGTTTCTGCGGTAGAAGAAATTTTCTGGGCAATAATACCTGCTTTCTTTCTTCAGTTGCTGGCCGTTTTATTTCTTCAGCATGTTCTACAGATTAATGTAAGACTCGATGTTATCTATCAACTGATAACGGGTGGCGATGCAATAGACTTTTCAATTATCCAGAATAATATTATTGGCTTCCTGGCCTACTTCCTTGCAATCTTTGGGATAAGTGCTGCATTGGGAATCTTAACCAGGAGCATTGTACGAAAATATAAACTCGATCTTCGCATAAAATTTCTACGACTTGGTAACGAGTGGCATTACTTATTTAGCGGAGAATTTTTCTATCTCACTAAAGACATTGTGCCCTCCAATATATTCATCATACAAATTGATGTTGTTATGAATTCAAGTGAAGGAGACATTATCTATAGCGGAACGCTCGAAGATTTTTATCTATCAAAAGATAATGGTTTGGATAGGATTTACCTCCGCAATGTTTACAGAAGAAGTTTAAAGGATGACCTCGATCAGGACCAGCCCAATGTCGGATATTTAAACAGAGAAGCAGACGAACGATACTATGCAATGCCCGGTGATTTATTTGTTATCTCGTATAGCAAAATCATTAATCTGAATATCACGTATATCACGCTTGATCAAACTATTGAGAAATTAGAAATAGATGAATCAACATCTGAATAAAAAAACTGATTTTACCGATCTTGGCCTTATTGATTATAAAGAAGCATGGGATTACCAGGTCAAGTTATTTGAAAGTATTCTCGCTGTCAAAACGCTGAATCGCGATTCACCCAAGCAACAAGTCACTAATAATCATCTCCTCTTTTGCGAACATCCTCATGTTTTCACATTGGGTAAGAGCGGGGATATAAAAAACCTTCTGATCAAGGAGGAAAATTTGGAAGCAGTTAATGCGACATATCATCATAGTAATAGAGGCGGAGATATTACCTATCATGGTCCCGGCCAAATTGTAGGTTATCCAATCTTGGATCTTGAAAACTTCTTTACTGACATCCATAAATATATGCGGATGCTGGAGGAGTCAGTGATACAAACACTGAAGGAATTTAATATTAAGGCTGGCCGAATTGCTGGCTTAACAGGAGTTTGGATAGATGCAGAAAACCCCGAGCACGCACGAAAGATTTGTGCGCTCGGTGTAAAGAGCAGTCGCTGGGTAACGATGCATGGTTTTGCTTTTAATATTAATACAGACCTGCGATATTTCGATTACATAATTCCCTGTGGCATTCAGGATAAAGCTGTTACTTCATTGGCGAAAGAACTGGGAAGCCAACAGGATACTGAAAAAGTAAAAGCTATTCTGAAAGAAAAGATTTATGAACAATTTGGAATGAGCGCGCCATGATTAAAGATATTGAAATACCAGAAGTAAAAAATGTAACGCTGGCGGTAGCCGTTAAAAAGTCACTTGGCGAAAGTGATGAATGGAAAGTGTATCTGATCAACAGCAACAATTTTCCAATAGAAAATACCCTAGTTTCAAGTACAGGATATGGCGAGAGAGATGGTGAGAAACAGAAGACTTCAACACTTCGGCATTTTTTAGAAACAGTTCCTCCACATAGTGCTGTCGTGGTTGAACCGATTGATCCGGGAGTTTTTCATTTAAACAATGAATACTGGGTAAGTTATTATGTAGGCAAACAAATTTTTGATAAGCGATTTGTTTTTGTTCCCGATGCGATCCGGGAAGAGAATATATCGTTCATTAAAGAATTAGAAATGGAAGGAGTATTGCATTCATAGCGAACTTATATAACCGAGCGATACAAGTTGCTCTTGATTTTTAATGTGATAGATTTTTCCATTCGCGAGCAAGCACAACTTATCCGCAACTGCTGTAACATAACGATGCATGTGATCGGTGATAATAACACCTTTTACCAACTTCATTTTTTGGATAATTGAAATGAGTTTTTCAATGTAGAGTGGTGCCAATCCTGAGAATGGCTCATCGAGAATGCAAAACGGTGCAGGATATTTTAGAATAAGAATCGCCTCTATTAGTCGTTGATATCCTCCTGATAGCTGTGCGGGCTTATAAGGAAGAAACTCAATTATTTCTGGCAAGTCCTCTTCAATGGTATCAACAGGAATTTTAAAAAGCTGTATAGCTTTTTTGATAGTAATATAGGAAGGAAATAGATTTTCCTGAGGAAGATAGCTTATTAGTCTTTGCGAGATGTAGTTTCCTGGAAGCCGTTCTCCATTGAATCTTACAGATATGAAATCAGCGGGCATACTTCCGAAAACAACTTTCATCATACACGATTTACCCGAACCATTTCTACCAAGTAAACCAACTACCTTTCCGGTTTCACATTTCATGTAAATGCTGGAAAGAACTTTATGACTGTCAAAAGTTAATTCAATGCTATCGAACTCCAGTGTATTGATCATAACAGAAAGCTTACTGTGACAACACACATCATGATCCAGATAAACATGTCAATGACAAAGGATGACACAAATAGTTTGCTTCTTGTGTAACCAAGATTATTAAAAAAATAGAATTGCTGTGCATCGAAAAGATGAGTATATAAACCGAGTAATACATTTACGCATACTTTCATCCAAAAAACTGGCATTATGTAAACCCATGATCCAAATTGATAAATATAGAAGCACCCAATAATGGATACGGTGTTGGCTAACCATAGAAAGTTGCGATAGAAAATGAAGATCACCGGCATACTTGCACCGTTAAAGGCAAGGATTGTACCATTATGATTGCAAAGCAGCTGAACAAAATGTTACTTTTAGCTTTAATTATATGATTCCTGAATTTAGAGACATTCTTTTTATTGACATCGAAACCGTAGCTGCAACCCAAGACTATCATTCTCTTGATGAAAGACTCAAAGTACAATGGGGGCGTAAAGCCGGGTATTTAAGACGGGATAACCAATTGACCGATGAAGATCTGTATCACGAAAGAGCAGGAATTTATGCGGAATTCGGGAAGATTATTTGCATCGCAGTCGGTAAATACTGCGACCATGAGTCAGGCGGCCTTGGCCTTCGTACTAAAGTGTATTTTGCCCATGATGAAAAGGCGTTGCTCGATGAGTTCAAGCTAATGCTAGAGAAGATTGACTCATCAACCTTGCGCTTATGTGCACACAATGGTAAGGAGTTTGATTTTCCGTACATCTGCCGTAGAATGTTAATCAATGGCATTCCCTTACCTGCTGCCTTAAATATCTCTGGTAAAAAGGGTTGGGAGATCCAGCACCTTGATACGATGGAACTTTGGAAGTTTGGTGATTATAAAAATTTTACGTCTCTTGATCTGCTGGCGACAATTTTCAATATCCCATCCAGCAAAACCGACATGGATGGAAGCAAGGTTAACAAGGTTTATTATTCAGGAGATAACCTTGAAAAGATTAGCGATTATTGCCGTGCTGATGTAGTTGTTATGGCACAATTATTTTTAAAATTAAAGGGATATCCTGTTGTTCCTGAAAACAATATCATAACTGTTTAGCCCTCCTATGAGTAAAAAGAAAAAAAAAGAAGTCCGCTCTGATAAGAAAGAAAAAAAGCAAAAGGGACAAGTCGTTAAAATCCGCTCATCCGTTAAAGCTCTGTTAGAAGAACAGCCGGAAAGAAATATCACCTTGAAACAAATTGTAAAAAAATTAGGTCTCAAGAAAAAAGAAGACATTAAAAAGGCTGGGCAATATTTAGATGAATTACAGGATGGCGTTCCTTACCAGGAAGAGCGGGGAGAAACCAAACGCACCAGAAGCAGTGATGAGTTGCAAGGTATTGTTGACCATGTGAGCTCACGGTTTGCTTATATTAAAGTTGGAACAGACGAAGATATCTATGTTAAGTCTGAGGATCTTCGCTCTGCTGTGGATGGAGATACAGTTCTGGTTTCTTTACTTAAATCTCGACACGGTGATCATCCGGAAGGGAGAGTAACAGAAGTTATTAAAAGAAATCGATCAAAGTTTGTTGGGAAGATTGAGATCTCTAAAAACTTTGCATTCGTGGTAGCTGATGCACGTAAAATACATCAAGACTTTTTCATCTATCCTGAGAATATCAACGGTGCCAATAACGGCGACAAAGTTATTGTAGAAGTTACAAGCTGGTCCTCGCAAGAGAAAAAACCTGAAGCTAAAGTTGTTGATGTGCTGGGAAAGGCAGGAGAGAACGAAGCCGAGATTCATTCTATCATGGCTGAATTTGACCTCCCTTTCAAGTTTACAGAGGCAGTTGAAAAAGAAGCGGGCACAATTGATGAAGGCATCACGAAGGAAGAAATTAAAAAGAGAAGAGACTTCAGGGACATCACAACATTTACAATCGATCCGGTTGATGCGAAAGATTTTGATGATGCACTTTCTTTTAAAAGATTAGATAACGGTAATTACGAAATCGGAATTCACATCGCAGATGTTACACATTATGTCACGATGAATTCGATCCTTGATAAAGAAGCTTTTGATCGTGCTACTTCTGTTTACCTGGTTGATCGGACTATTCCAATGTTGCCTGAAAAACTTTCTAATGGGCTATGTTCGTTACGACCAAATGAAGACAAACTAACTTTTGCTGCCGTCTTTGAAATGACAGAAAAAGGTAAGGTTGTAGATGAGTGGTTTGGCCGGACTATTATACATTCTGATAAACGCTTTAGCTATGAAGAAGCACAGGAAATCTTAGAGAGCGGGCTTGGCGCTTTCGCAGAAGAGCTTACCTTTTTAAACGACCTTGCAAAGATTTTAAGAAAAGAGCGCTTTGCTAAAGGTGCAGTAAACTTTGAAACTACTGAAGTAAAATTCAAACTTGATGAAAAGGGCAGACCATTAGCAGTAATCCCTAAGGTGAGAAAAGATGCACATAAACTTATCGAAGAATTTATGCTTCTCGCCAACAAATATGTGGCTACGTTTGTTTACGACTACAAAAAAGGAAAAGAAAAGAACACATTCGTTTACCGGATTCATGATTTTCCCGATCCTGAAAAAGTAAAAGACTTTGCACTTTTCGCAAAACAGTTTGGACATCGCATGAACGTAGAAGAAGAATCCATTAGCAGATCGCTTAATAGCCTGATGGAATCAATAGAAGGCAAGCCAGAACAAAATGTTCTTGAACAACTTGCGATTCGAACCATGGCTAAAGCAAAATACTCAACAGAAGTTAAAGGTCATTTCGGATTAGCTTTTAAACACTACACACACTTTACTTCTCCCATCAGGCGATATCCTGACATGATGGTGCATCGCCTCCTACAGCATTATTTAGACGATGGCAAACCAGTAAGCCGTAACGAATATGAAGACCGTTGCATCCATACTTCAGAGAGAGAAAAGCGTGCAGCTGATGCCGAGCGTGCTTCCATTAAGTATAAGCAGGTAGAATTCATGACCTATGCCGAGAATAAAATTTACGATGGTCTAATCTCTGGTGTAACTGAGTGGGGCATTTATGTTGAAATTGTTGAAACAAAATGCGAAGGTATGATCCGCATGTCGGATATGACTGACGATTTCTATGAATATGATGAGAAACGCTATCGTGTAATAGGTAGAAAAAATAAAAAGGTATATACGCTAGGTGATCGAATTACTGTTCGTGTCAAGAAGACAGATATTGATCGAAGGCTTATCGATCTTGTATTTGCAGAGAAAAAAGTTTTACAGGAAGAAGAATAATATTTAATGCCCCCACAATACAGCAAGTACCAACAGTGGTTAGAAGCGGAGATTAATAAGCAAAAATACGGTAAGCAGCCAACTTCACTTTACGAACCCATTCGCTATCTCATGGCGCTTGGTGGTAAACGGTTGAGACCGATGTTGACGTTACTTTCCTATTCGCTCTTTAAACCTGATGTTAAGTCTATTCTTTCCTATGCAGTGGCGATAGAAGCTTTCCACAACTTTACATTAATGCATGATGACATTATGGATCAGGCTCCTCTAAGAAGAGGGAATGTAACCGTGCATGAAAAGTGGAATGTTAACACAGCGATTCTTTCAGGCGATGTGATGTTGGTGAAAGTGTATGACATGTTTTTGAATCTCGATCCAGAAATACTTGTCGATGTGCTGACCAGGTTTAACAAGTGTGCAGCAGAAGTCTGCGAAGGCCAGCAATGGGATATGGAATTTGAAACTTCTAACGCAATCAAAGAATCACATTACATCAACATGATTCGCCAGAAAACCGCAGTGCTGCTTGGCTTCAGTCTTGAGTTTGGCGCGATCTTAGGTGGAGCTCCTGAAACTGACCGGAGACTTTTAAAAGATTTTGGAATTAATATCGGTATTGGTTTCCAATTGAAAGATGATCTTTTAGATGCTTACGCAGATCCTAAAAAATTTGGAAAGCAGGTCGGCGGAGATATCATCGCCAACAAAAAAACTTTTCTCCTGATAAAAGCTTTAGAGAAAGCAACGGGCAAGCCGAAACGAGAATTATCATATTGGCTTTCCGAAAAGAAATTTAAAAAGCAGGAAAAGATTTCGGCAGTGAAAAGCATTTATGATTCACTTCAGATTCCTGCCTTGACAGAAAAAAAAGTAAATGCCTATTTTGAAAAAGGTTTCGAAAACCTAAATCAACTTTCCGTCAGTGCTGAGAAAAAAGACAGCTTGAAAAAATTTACTGAAGCACTTATCGGACGGCAGTCCTGATAGTTCCTATCAGTGCTTATTGTTCAAATTTTATCCGAGAAATTCCTGCGCGACATTCTTAAAATACAACAAGCCTATCAAAGCGCTGTTTGCTATCCCAGCTTTCCTTAAAGCCGTTTCACTTACGGTTATTAACTTAGAATACAACCACAACTAATTGTTTTCTTGCTTCTTGGACTGGTTTTTTAGCAACCTAGCATGTGCCTGCAAGCACATATAAAATTATGTAAGAGGTTTTCTCTTTAATGTTCAGCACCGTATATTTTCACATCTTAATTTACAATATGAAGCCAACCACAATCACACAACTTTCCCTGATGATGCTCTTTCAATATTTTATCTGGGGTTCCTGGTATGTTACGATGGGTACATACATGTCTGAGTTCCTTCAGTCATCAGGGATTCAGATTGGGGCAGCTTACAGTGCTTTGGCTATTGCAACAATGATCTCACCTTTTTTTATAGGAATGGTAGCAGACCGTTACTTCGCGGCACAACGTATCATGGGCGTACTTCACCTTCTCGGTGCATTCTTACTTTATTTTGCAACCCAAATTGAAGACAATACAATTTTCTATTGGGTCATACTTTTTTACTCATTGTTGTACATGCCTACCATTGCACTTTCCAATAGTATTGCTTTTCAACAAATGTCAGATCCTGGTAAACAGTTTCCATGGATCCGAGTGTTTGGTACTGTAGGATGGATTGTTGCCGGGTTAATGATTGCAGCACTCGAAGTTGAAAAAACAGAGTTCACTTTTCACATGGCTGCGATAGCTTCGTTTCTTTTAGGTCTTTTCAGTTTTGCACTTCCAAATACACCTCCGAAAGGAAAAACTGCAGATACCACTGCGTCAAGTGCGATAGGAACAGAGGCATTTGTTCTATTTAAAGACAAGCCTTACTTTATCTTTTTTATTGCAGCTATTTTGGTGTGTATTCCACTATCATTCTATTATGGTTTTGCGAATCTCTTTTTAAATGAAGCGGGCATGGAGAACGCGGCAGGCAAGATGACACTTGGCCAGGTATCTGAAGCGTTATTCATTTTGGCAATACCATTTATGTTTAACAGTGTTGGTGTGAAAAAAATGATCTTAATTGGCATGGTTGCCTGGATTCTCCGTTATGTTTGTTTCGCTTATGGCAATACCGATAGCAACCTTTGGATGCTATATGCAGGAATAATTCTTCATGGCATTTGTTATGATTTCTTTTTTGTAACAGGGTATATGTACACTGAAAAGAAAGCAGGGTTAAAAATTAAAAATGCAGCACAAGGTTTATTCACATTTGCAACGTACGGGTTAGGTATGTTTATTGGTACGTGGGTTTCTGGTTTTGTGGCTGATCATTATACCAAAAATAACGAATATCAGTGGACGAGCATTTGGTATGTTCCTGCAGGCATTGCAGTGTTCGTGCTCGTATACTTTATTCTATTCTTTAAAGAAGAAAAGGAAATTAAACAAGCAGCTTAAACTACTTACTACTCAAACACTATACTTATGAAAATAGCCATGTTAGGCTCCGGCTTTATCGGACGATTTTATGCTGATTCTCTTCAGGGATACAGAAGCAAAGACAAGATCGTTTCAATTTATTCAAGGAAAGAAGAAAGCGCCCAAAAATTTTCTAAAGATTATAAAGTAGCTTTTGCTACTACTAATCTTGAAGAAGCAATCAGTAGGCCTGAAGTTGAAGTGGTGTGCATTGCACTTCCAAACAATTTACATGAGGAAGCTGTAATGCTTTGCTGTAAACATAAAAAGGCCGTGATCACAACAAAACCGTTGGGAAGAAATGCAGCGGAAGCAAAACGAATGCTGGAAGCTGTTGAAAAGGCGGGCGTTTTCAATGGTTATCTTGAGGATCTGGTTTACACACCTAAGTTTTTAAAAGCACATGAGAGTGTGAAGAACGGAGCTTTGGGTAGGATTCTCTGGGCGAAGTCTCGCGAGACCCATCCGGGCCCTCACAGCGACTGGTTTTGGGATATTGAACAAGCAGGCGGAGGTTGTATTCTGGATCTTGGTTGTCATTGCGTGGAGATTACAAGAACCTACATCGGTAAAGATATAAAACCAGTAGAAGTAATGTGCTGGGCAGATACGCAGGTAAAACCAATTGATGCAGAAGATCACGCTATTGGATTGGTGAAATATGAAAATGGTGCTATTGGTCAGTTCGAAGTAAGCTGGACTTTCAGAGGAGGATTAGATCTTCGCGATGAGGTAATGGGAACGGAAGGCACGATCTGGATTAATAGTTTCTTAAGAACCGGGTTTGAAATGTTTACAACAGGAAAGGGTGGAGATTATATTGCTGAGAAAGCAGAAAGCAATTCAGGATGGCTATTTCCTGTAGGGGATGAGTTGAATGAGCTCGGTTACAACCATATGTTCATGGATATGTTCAACGCGATGGAAAATGGAACGCAGCCCAAAGAAACATTCTATGATGGCTATGTGGTGAACGCTGTATTGGATGCTGCCTACAAGTCTGCCAAAACAAAGGCGTGGGAACCAGTTCAACTTGATATATGGCGAGGGCGCACTGGCGTATCAAAAGATAGCCACCTGCAGGAGTATGACTCCGAACACTATCTGGTTAAAGAAGAGGTAACACATTATGGTGCTAAAAAAGTAATCATCAAAAATAAGAGCACGGGAAAAATCACAGAAAAAGTACTCTCGTAATGCAATTACTACGGTAACGAATTAAGCTTTAAATTGTATCATGGAAGTACGCGATCCAATTGTTGTTTACAATAAAAGGAAAATAACAATAGAAGAGTACCTTGAATTTGAACGTGCTTCAATAGAGAAACACGAATATTTTCAAGGCGAAGTACTTGCCATGGCAGGAGCAAGTCCAAGGCATAATGTTATTTTTAAAAATCTTTTTATTGGTTTAGGAATAAGACTTAAGGGAAAATCGTGTCAGCCTTACGGAAGCGATTTCCGTGTTCACATTCCGGAAAACACATTATTCACTTATCCCGATATTTCTGTTATTTGTGGTGAAATCATTTCATCCGAAATAGATAGCAACACTTTTATTCATCCGACAGCGATCATTGAAATTCTCTCACCATCAACGAGGAACTATGATCTCGGTGGTAAGTTTAAGCTTTACAGAGACATTCCTACTTTAAAAGATTATATAGTTGTGGATTCAGAATCTATCAACATAGAAGCGCATCGTTTAAATCAGAATCAACATTGGGAATTGGAAGAATACAAAAGCCTAAATGAAGTATTAGAAATTAATTGTGTTAAAATTGCTTTGCCTTTAGGTGAAATCTATGATGGGACAAAGCTCGGATAGTGTAAATCTAAGATTCACTTGCCGAGCTCGTGATGAAGTTGTAAAACTTTTCACTAAGTATTCTTCGTGAATATTTTTTTTCAGCTAATGCTCTTGCAGCTTGTTGATATTTGTGAAGCCAGCCAGGATTCTTTAAAAAAGGCTCGACGATTCTTGGGAAGTCATCAGGCCGCATTGTGTCAACATAAACGCCACACCCTTCTTTTTCAATTTCATCCTTAATCCAGCCTTTAAAATTGACGATGGTTAATTTTCCAGCGGCAAGCCCATCGAAAAATTTATTAGGGGATCCAGTCTCAAGAACGGGAAATGGTTTATAACAGATAAACGTTGCGTCTGTTACATTCATTATTTCCGCTACACCATCGCGATTGGTGAAAGGAAGTATTAGTAGATTTTGTAAAGAAAGTTTTGTTGCAGACGATTTAAGGTTTTCAAGCATGGCGCCTTCGCCACATAATATAAATTGTATTGGCAGTTTTGCTCTCTGACTTTCCCTCGCACATTCTAGGAAATATTCCAATCCATTCGCGTAACCAATTGCGCCTATATAAGAGATTACAAACTTTCCTTCAACATTAAATTTCTTTTCCCATTCGGACTTTTTCTTGGTAGGCTGAAAAAACTCCGTATCACTCATATTAGGAATTATAATTGTCTTCTTACCCGGCACCTTTTCTCTAATTGCAGATTCGATAGAGGGAGAAAGGGCAACGACAGACTTTGCGCTTTTATAAATTGATTTCTCAAGTTTCAACAGACTTTTTCTCAACACCACATTATTGATAAACCCCAATTGTATTGGCGCATCAGGCCATAGGTCACCCACTTCAAATACGTAAGGAATTTTATTCTCTTTTTGGATACGAAGTGCTGCTATGCCAACTGTTAAAGGCACTGAGATGGCATAGCACAACAATGCATCGGTATGATGGCGAGCATGCTTAATGGCAGCCCAAACGAAACGCATGAAAGCATAGCCACGTTTATAAAATCCAAATCTATTGTTATAACTAATGGGCAGAGAATGAACTTCAATGCCGTCAACAAACTCCCTTTTTAAATGCTTGTGATTATGGGCTGTAAGCACAACTACAGTTATGCCAGCATCTACTAGAGCCTTTGCAAGATAGTATGAACGCAACGCCCCGCCTTTGTCAGGAGTTTTAAAATGTTGGTGCAGGAACAGTACTTTCACGATGCAAAGAAAAGAAAACGGTTCATAGTCTTTAGGTCATTGTTGAACTTGTTTCTCACTAATGAAGAAATCTGTAAAAACCATTATCTTTGCAAGCAAGGATAACAACGCCTCTGAAAACAACTAACATTATTAAGTCACTGCCTGGAATTGCTTAACCAGCGATTCGAACTTTTATTAAGCAAAGCCTCAGGCTTTGAAATTCTCCTATTTTAAATTTTTTACTTAAATGTTAGAAACATCAAGACTAAAACTCGTGCCGTTAACGCACGAGCAAATTACCTTATATAAAAATAATCAGGTTGCACTCGCCCTTCAGCTAGGCGTTCAATATCAAGAACTTCAAAATGACCCGATGGTAGAAAAGGACCATGCTGAGGCAGTTGATTTTTGGATTACAAATACAAAAATCAATGCGGAGCAATTTGAGTGGTATACAAACTGGCAGATCATTTTAAAATCTGAAAATGTAATTATTGGAGGCATTGGGTTTGCCGGAAAGCCTGATGCAGAAGGTAAATCAATGGTAGGATATGGTTTAGATATAAGATACCACGGCAAGGGATACGCTACAGAAGCGCTGCAGGAAATTCTTAAATGGGCTTACCAGAACGAACTAAAATTTGCAGTGGCAGATACGCCAATTGATCACATTCAGTCACATCGAGTGTTAATAAAAAATGGATTTGAAGAAGTTGGGGAAGATGTAGAATTGATCCATTGGAAAAAGGCTTAATAAAAAACGCTGTGTCTTTTGAGGCACAGCGTTTTAAAAATGTAATGCAATTGAGAGTGACTTACTGCACGCAATAAGGAAAAACTCATCGTTAATGATGGTATTTAACCATGTCGGTATTACGAAGTTACCTCAAGTACTCTTTTGCTCTTGTAAGCTTCTGGAGTAACTTAAAATATTAAGAACGGTAAGGTTAGATGGCTCAAGGTGTTCGTTATCCATGATATTCATCATGTCGCACAAATCTTTGTATGAGGCCATCAGCTCACTGTCGCAAATGAGGGCTTTGTCAATCTCCCTCTTCTCCTCCTCCGTAATCTCTCGGTATAAATACCTGATTAGGTCCGTCTGGGTAAACGTTTTTATCATAGGCTCTGTGTTTTACCATCTTCTTGCGCAGGTTAATCAGTGCATAACGCATTCTTCCCAATGCGGTATTAATACTCACACCAGTGCGGGTTGCGATTTCCTGAAAGCTCATATCAAGATAGTGCCTCATGATCAGAACTTGCTTCTGCTCGGTGGGTAGCTCCTTAATATAGTCTCTTAGTTTTAATCTCGTTTCCCTTATTACCTGCTTATCTTCAATAGATTCCTCAGCGAAATCCATCGAATTAAACAATCTACTTCCATCTTCCAGTACTACCTCCGGATAACGCTTTTCCTTTCGAAAGTGATCTATAGCAAGATTGTGTGCAATCCTGCTTATCCAAGGCAAAAACTTGCCTTCTTCGTTATAGCGTCCGCCTCGAATCGTGTTGATTGCCTTCACAAAAGTTTCCTGCAAAAGATCCTCAGCGGTATATCTATCTTTCACAATTAGATATATCGCTGTGTATACTTTTGATTTGTGACGGTGTAAGAGCACTTCGAAAGCTTCTTCGTTACCGGTCTGATAGAGCGACACAAGCTGGCTGTCGCTGAATCCTTTATCAATCATTCTGCTTCACATTTAGGTAACGTAGAGGTCTATTCGATATTGTATGGGATTAGATTTCCTGAATTGGTTTCAAAAGATATAAATCTTTTTCCATAGCGCAAAAAATATTTAAAAAATTTCTTGTCTTGTAGATAATTTATTTTGGTATTTGTCCCAGAGTTTCTGTGTAACAAAATATATGGCAGTCAGCAAAAAGCGAATCATTAAAAGTCTTGAGAATCTTTCAGAAGAATTGAAAGGATTTTATCAGAGATCAATATCCGAGTGGTTACGAGAGTAGCATTACCCGAATTACCAATGCGAAGAAAGAACCGATTTTTGTATTTCCGCTGGAAACAGAGGACGCTACAATTCTGGTAAAAGTTCCAGTAACTAAAAATAGTGATGGGGAGTACGATGTAGAGTCTACACCAGAACCAGATATCGAAGCTGTAGCCACACCTGGGGCAGTTGATGATGACGGCTTTGGTGCCGAGCCGGACGACAGTATCGGCGGTGATGATGATTTCGATGAAGATGGAGGTGGCTCCCGTAAAAGTCGCGAAGCGAGCTACGATCCCGACTTTGACAGTTAATTAAAAAATTATACTAGTATTTAAACACCACCTGCTATCGGTGGTGTTTTTGTTTTTAAGCCTTTCAGTGAGTGACCTTTTCTGCTGAAACTTTGTTTACTTTTAAACTTATTTAATAAACGACAGCGTGAGTCAGGCATTAGCTTCAAATGATTCGTATTTAGACGAACTCGATCCCAGACAATATATCATTATTAAGCGAGCAAGGGTTAACAATTTAAAAAACCTTAGTGTCGCTATTCCAAGAAATAAACTTGTTGTGATTACCGGCCTTTCCGGTTCAGGCAAATCCTCGCTCGCTTTCGACACCCTGTTTGCTGAAGGTCAACGCATGTATGTTGAAAGCCTCAGTTCTTATGCACGCCAGTTTCTGGGCAGAATGGAGAAGCCTGATGTTGACTATATTAAAGGCGTTTCTCCTGCTATCGCGATAGAGCAAAAAGTTAACACCAGAAATCCTCGTTCTACAGTCGGTACAACTACAGAGATTTATGATTATCTCAAATTACTTTTTGCAAGAATAGGAAAGACAATCTCTCCCGTAAGTGGAAAAGAGGTTAAGCGTGATACAGTCACTGATGTCATTACCGTCATCAATAAATATCCTGCCGGAACAAGGGTGATGATCGCTACGCCATTAAAAATTACCAAAGGCAGAAAATTGAATGACGAGTTAAATCTTCTGCTTAGCAAAGGGTTTGCAAGAATTCTTGTTAATGGAGAAATGAAATTCATTGAAGAAATTCTTAATCCTCCTCAGGAATCTCCAAAGAAGAAAAGTAAAGCAGTTACAAAAATTGATGGTACGATTGAGATACTAATTGATCGTGCTACTGTTAACCAGGAAGACGAAGACACTACTTTCAGGTTGTCTGATTCTGTGCAAACATCCTTTTTTGAAGGCGAGGGCGATTGTATTGTTTATGCTGAGGCCGGCGAGAAAATGCAGCGAAGTACTTTCTCCGATCGTTTTGAATTGGATGGAATGAAGTTTACTGAACCCTCTGTAAACTTCTTCAGCTTTAACAACCCCTATGGTGCATGTCAGACTTGTGAAGGTTTCGGAAAAGTTTTAGGGATCGATGAAGACCTGGTCATTCCAGATAAGTCACTATCAATTTATGAAGGTGCTGTTGCGCCGTGGCGAAGCGAAGCCATGAGTGAGTGGGCCAAACCGTTGTTGAAGAGTGGAATCAAATTCGACTTCCCAATTCACCGGCCATTTGACGAACTATCAAAAGAACAACAAGATCTGGTCTGGAATGGCAATGACTATTTTGATGGCATTCATGACTTCTTCAAATACCTAGAATCGCAAACCTACAAGATTCAATATCGTGTTATGTTATCTCGCTATCGCGGGAGAACCAATTGTCCGGATTGTCGTGGAACGCGATTAAGGAAAGACGCACAATATGTTAAAATTGCAAAAACGTCTATTACGGATATCGTATTAATGCCAATCGAAGATGCTCTCGTCTACTTCGAACAATTGAAACTTGATGCTTACGACCAGAAAATTTCTGACCGTATTTTAACAGAAATAAAATCACGATTAGAATACATGGTTCGTGTTGGTCTTGGTTATCTAACCTTGAACAGGATTACATCTACGTTATCAGGTGGAGAATATCAGCGTATAAAACTTGCCACTTCCCTTGGCAGTGCATTAGTGGGATCAATGTATGTACTTGATGAACCCAGCATAGGATTGCATCCAAAAGACACTGCACGAATGGTTGAGGTGCTGAAATCACTTCGTGATCTCGGCAATACTGTTATCGTTGTGGAGCATGAGGAGGAGATCATGCGCGCTGCCGATCAGATCATCGACATAGGGCCGGATGCTGGAAGCCATGGTGGAGAACTTATTTTTCAAGGAACCTTGAAAGATATCAATGGTGAAAGTGCCTCGCATACAACAGACTACTTAAGCGGTCGAGAAACAATAGCCATTCCTTCTCAAAGAAGAAAATGGACTGACTCTGTTACCGTAATTGGTGCACGAGAAAATAATCTCAAGAACCTGACTGTGAAATTTCCATTGGGAATTCTGACGGTAGTAACTGGAGTAAGCGGATCCGGAAAATCAACCCTGATCAAAAAGATTTTATATCCTGCAATAGGAAGACTGAACGGTTCTGTATCTGAAGCACCGGGGAGATACGATAAACTTGAAGGTGACGTATCAAGAATAACGCAGGTTGAATTTGTAGATCAAAATCCTATTGGTAAATCTTCACGATCTAACCCGATCAGTTATGTAAAAGCTTATGACATTATTCGTCAGCTTTATGCAGATCAACCCATTGCTAAACAACGCGGATATAAGCCATCACATTTTTCGTTTAACGTAGAAGGAGGAAGATGTGACACTTGCCAGGGCGAAGGAGAAATTAAAGTGGAGATGCAGTTTATGGCCGATATCTATTTACGATGTGAAAGCTGCAATGGTAAACGTTTTAAACAGGAAGTATTAGAGGTTGAATACAACGAAAAAAATATTGCTGATGTGCTCGACTTAACTGTTGAGCAGGCGCTGTCTTTCTTCAAAGACAAGAAGACAATTCTTGACAAGATTGTTCCACTGAACGATGTGGGTTTAGGTTATGTGAAGTTGGGCCAATCATCTAACTCGCTAAGTGGTGGAGAAGCTCAGCGTGTTAAGCTTGCATCATTCCTAGCAAAGAATGCTGCGCAAGGCCATATTCTTTTTATTTTCGATGAGCCTACTACCGGGCTACACTTTCATGACATCTCAAAATTATTAAAGGCAATCAATGCGCTGGTAAACGAGGGGCATACAGTAGTGGTGATCGAACACAATCTTGAAATTATAAAGTGTGCTGACTGGATCATTGACCTTGGTCCTGAAGGAGGAGAAAAGAAAGGTGGTAATTTGATTTTTTCAGGATCCCCTGAAGAAATGGTGGCTAAAGCCAGCGGCTACACCGCAGAATTTTTAAGAACAAAGATTTCTTAAACAAACAAAGGCTCCGTTCTCACAGAGCCTTTGTTCATCCAAGTGGTTGTTGTTTAATTTCTAATGGATACTCTTTGCTGTATCACCTTATCATGATGACTAATTAAGAGTAAATAAATTCCATCTTTAATAACTTCCTGCGGAGTAATTCTAATACCGTAGTTGATCTCCTCAGCCTCGTATGTTCTTTCAAATACTTGCCTTCCAGTGAAGTCCATCATTTTTATTTGCACTGGTGCATTATCTTCAACAGTGAATTGAACATTAATATCATCTTGCCTTGTAGGATTTGGATACACAGATACCTCAGGTGCTACTGTTACCACAGATTCTTCTACCGAAGCCATCCTCAATGAAGACGGAGGAGTTCCACTTTTCAAAGCAGATGCTGGAATGGTAACATACAAATCACCTGTATCAGGGCCTCTATACCGAACGTTGAGAAGGTGGCCTTCCTCTAACTCAAAGTATTTCACATTAATTCTTTTTGGGCCTGCTGTTAAGCTGATCGCAGTACTCGTATTGGTTCTGGTACCGTGAACACCATCGTTATTGATAATGACTGTTCCGTCCAGTTCGAGTCTGCTTCCATCACTGGATATTGTTTGAAAGTAATATGTACCTGGAGTGTTAATGTACAAGTACCCATCGAACTCAAAGTGGAAGTAATCCTCCTGTGTTCTAGGCGCAATGCTAAAAGTACTTATTGTACCTGTAACTTCTGCTGGAGCCAACCAGTCGATGTTATCCAGATCTGTAAATGAACCAGTGCTGTGCTCGTAGTACAATCCACTTACGTATGTGTTTGCAGTTGCCTCATTACTTGCAGGGCTTAAGTTGCCACCAAGATCTTCAGCTTTAACAGTAAAAGTATAGGTTGTATTTAATGTTAAGCCAGTAATTGTATGCGAAGTTTGTGTTGATCCTGTTACAACAGATTGCGCTCCATAATAAATTCGGTATTGCTTAATTCCCGAATTATCAGTTGATGCATTCCATGTTAACTTAATTGTATTAATTGCTACCGTCTTTGCTATTACGTTCTGCGGAGCTGTAGGAGGTGTTGCATCTCCATTCGTGTTGATGACAAGAAACGCGTTAGAAGCCGCTGGCGTATAATTTGATCGCCCATTGTTATTGACAGCACGAATCTTATAGTGATAAGTTGAAGCTGGATCTAATGCATTATCTGTAAATGTTGTAGCGTTCGCTATCGTAAGTTTTCTCATCTCCCACATACCATAAGTCGTGGCAGTAAGTTTTTTGCGTCTCCAGATTTCAAATCCGGTTTCATTGGTCGATGAATTGCTCCAATCTAATTTAACATTGTTACCTGTTTGTACCACTCCCGTAAAGGTAGCTGGCGCAGTAATATTGACTGGTGCAAGATTGTTAAATGATATATATATAGGATCGGATGGTGGACTTGGGCAATTATCATAATTGGATGTGACCAGCGTATATGCTCCTGTTCCCGCGCAACTTGTAGTGGTACATGTTCCTGCTTTAAAGGTAGGCCTGCTAACAGTGTCCGACATGGTCATGAGCGTGCCGTCCTTATACCAATAATATCTATCAGCTTTTGTTATTGCCACGAGCCGTGCATCTCCATAATTATTCAGATCCTTTAAAACAACAGTTCCAATTTGGGCGACTGTTGGCTTAGCAGGATTAGACTCAGTTACTACGACAGGTTTAGACCATTGATTCCAGTCATTTGTTCCAGGATTCAATTTTCTACTAAACCTAGCACGATAAGTACCCGTTGTTGTTGCAACATATGCGGCAGCATTGGCGCCAGCGATAATAACACCATTTTTTTCCCATTGATAAGCTCTAAATCCTTCAGCAAGCTGCATCTTTAGCCCTTGACCGTTTGTCCCGCAGATAGAAGTGGACCCCGCAAAGGTGTGAATGGTAGATTTATTTTGTTCAAGCATCCATTTGAAGAAATCACCTTCGTTCATAGCCCTGTTCCATGTGCCATGCCCAAGCTCAGGGTAAAATGTATGCTTCACTATCATACCCGCCTCTCTGAATTTCTTCACATACCCTAGTGTTTTGCCAGGCGTAGGATTTGAATCTTGTCCTCCCTGAAAAGTCCACAAAGGGATATGAGATAACTTTGATTGATAATTAGTAGCGGTAATACCTGCATCACTTACAGCCGACATTGTAACGGCAGCCGAGAACAACCATTGAGCTCTTTTAGTAATCTCGTATGCGCCATATCCTCCTAGCGACAATCCTTCAATGTAAATTCTGTCTTCATCAATATTATATTTTTTTGCAATTAGCCTCACAAGTCGGATGGCATCTTGTGCTGTTGAGCCGTTCCATCCATTTAACATTTGTGGGAAAAGAACAAACCCAGGAAATGATCTGGCAGCTAAGGTTGGATCGTTAGGTAACTTTCCATTCGCTTTATTGCGCATCTGCAAGTGGGTGCTACCGCCATGCAACAAGTTGTGATCATTATTTAAAAGTTTAGAAGTAGGACTTGTAGGCGCAGGGGGATTGTTTGTATTTGGATTCCATCCTTCATTTGCAAAATGGCAGCCGCTTGTCCAACAGTTGCCGCGTTCACCCGCACCATGAATAAAGACGATGAGTGGATAACCTGGATCATAGTTTGGATTGTAGTTGAGCGGTTGCAGAAGCCTGTAATTCATAATGAATGCATCACCCGCTCCGTTCTTCTCACGCAAGTTACCTTGTCCATAGGGACTTGAATCCCAGGAGGTCATGTCAAAGTAAGAGTTCGTCTTCACTCCCGGTGAACTCTCTCTGAAATTTACTGTCTTGCCTTCTTGTAAATAATAATAACGGGTTGCAGACTTCGCTAACCGGATGTCAAGCGTACCGTATGGTAAGCCGGTTTTGAAGACATAGGAGGTATCTACCTGAGCATGTATAATAGAATGTATTGCCATTAGCATACATAAGCCAACTAATTTCTTCATTAGAGTAAACTTTTGGTCATGGAAAAATTTTAGATAGAGAATAGGAATTGAATCGTTAACATATGTCAAGTAAAATCCTATACCTGCCAAAGTTTTACAAAAACGCGCACGGAAAATTCTACCGTAGACAATTAGTCCCAGTTTCGACGACAAAAATGCGCAGCAGCAGTTATGAAACTATTTTATTATACGATGCACAAATACCTTTGATGAGTGATGAACTGAAACCCTGATGCTCCATTTCATTTAACCCCGCAATCGTGCAACCCTTTGGTGTGGTCACCTTATCAATTTCTTCTTCTGGATGTCGATTTAACTTAAGCAGTAGTTCCGCGGAACCTTTCACGGTTTGAGCAGCGATGAGATTAGCCGTTTTTGCATCGAATCCTATCTCAATTCCACCTTGTGTCGCTGCACGGATAAATCGCAATGCATATGCTATTCCACAAGCACCTAACACAGTCGCAGCATCCATTAACTTCTCATCGAGAGCGATGGTTATTCCTAATTGATCGAACAGATCAGTAACGTATTTTATTTGTTCTGTTGAAGCACCTTGATGACACAAACAAGTAACTGATTCCTGAATGGCAATTGCCGTATTGGGCATAGCCCGGAAGATAGGAACGCCATGATCAACAATCTGAACAAGATCTTTCAGAAATATTCCGGTAACAACGCTGATAACAATATGACGAGATGGATCAAAGTTTACTTTTAGTTCTCCTAACACCTCTTTCACATTGTATGGCTTCAATGCCACAATTACCACATCACTCGCCTGGATGGCTGCGGCATTATCATTTGTAGTATTTACACCCAAATTTTTGAGATGCTGAAGAGCTTCTGTATTTCTCCGTGTTACTGTTATCCGTTGAGGTGATACAAACTTACTTTTAATCAGGCCTTCCGCTATAGCTGACCCAAGGTTACCGCCACCGATGATACTTATTTTCTTCTCGCGCATACGAATAATTGTTAGGAGACTTTACTTTCTCGATCACAAGTAAATTACTTTAACTTTATTCTGCTAATTCTCCAGCGTAACATTTTACAAAACAGTAATGATTTTGCTAAGGGCACAACTAGCTACATTATTAACCCAATTCTTTCCTGACTTACTTTTACAAAAACCGACTCCGGCTAAAACGTTTTCATCTACTCTAAGACGAGTTGAAATCTTAGTGAAGAATGTATTCCTAACTAAATTATTTATTAACCTCTATTCATTTTCTTGTTTAACTTGAGGCGCTTATTTAAAAACCATGCGACATCAGGACATCATTGATCGAGTAAAACAACGTAATGGACACGAACCAGAATTCATTCAGGCTGCTGAAGAAGTTATTGTTTCCATTATTCCTGTATTAGAAAAACATCCAGAATTCGTTAAGCTAAAATTACTAGATCGCATCCTTGAACCTGAGCGCCTGATATCTTTTCGGGTAACCTGGCTTGATGACAAAGGAGAAGTGCAAGTGAATCGGGGTTATCGCGTGCAGATGAACAGTGCTATTGGTCCTTACAAAGGTGGTCTTCGTTTTCATCCATCTGTCAACACAAGTGTATTAAAGTTTTTAGCATTTGAACAAATATTCAAAAATGCATTAACGGGTATACCCATGGGAGGTGGAAAAGGCGGAAGTGATTTCGATCCGAAAGGAAAATCTGAAAATGAGATTATGAAGTTTTGCCAGGCGTTTATGAGTGAACTAGCACGGCACATTAGTCACCGGCTAGATGTTCCTGCTGGAGATATTGGTGTTGGTGGAAGAGAGATCGGATATATGTTTGGCGCGTATAAAAAAATAAAAAATGAATTTACAGGCGTATTGACTGGTAAAGGTATTGGATGGGGAGGAAGCTTGATCAGAACGGAGGCAACAGGATATGGATTAATTTATTTTGCTGAAAACATGTTGCAAACAAAAGGAGAATCTATCAAGGGAAAAACATGTCTTGTTTCAGGATCTGGAAATGTTGCTCAATACGCAATTGAAAAAATTATTCAACTAGGTGGCAAACCAGTATCCGCTTCTGATTCTTCCGGATTCATTTACGATGAAGCTGGATTCACACTGGAAAAACTAGAATTTTTGAAAGATCTTAAAAATAATCGCAGAGGAAGAATAAAAGAATATGCTGATCATTTTAAAGGTGTGGTATATACCGATATTGATGCAAAAGCGGATCATAACCCTTTATGGAATTTAAAAGCGGACTGCGCTTTTCCATGTGCAACACAGAATGAAGTAAACGATGTCGATGCAAATAATCTTGTTAAAAATGGAATCAGACTTTTAGGCGAAGGTGCAAATATGCCTACCACCATTGAAGGTATAAACATCTTGATTGACAACGGTGTTATGTATGCTCCAGGCAAAGCTTCTAATGCGGGAGGTGTCGCCACTTCGGGGTTGGAGATGACGCAAAACTACATGGGTGCCAACTGGACACGCGAAGAAGTTGATGCAAAACTTTTCAACATCATGAAAAATATCCATGACGCCAGCCTGGCTGCGGCTAAGGAATATGGTAAGCCTGGCAACTACATGATCGGTGCTAACATAGCCGGCTTTATTAAAGTTGCCAGAGCCATGCAAGCACAAGGCGTGATTTGACGTTCGATCATTTTAATCGTTTAACGATCGCAAGTTTCAGATATTAGTTATGCTGATGGATGGCTGAATTCTGCTGTAGTCTAGTTTCCTCTCCATAGTTGAGCACTTAAGAAAATCACTACTTTTGCGACCTCGTATTTATGGATCTCAAAATTGGAACCGGTTACAGGCAAATCCTTGGAATGGCACTTCCCATTTCACTTGCGTTGATCGTTCCTCAAATAAATTTTATTACCAACAATATTTTTTTAGGCGGCTTAGGCCAGCGTGAACTCGCGAGTGCTGGTATCACTGGTGTCTATTACCTGATTTTTGCAGTCATTGGTAATGGCTTGAACCATGGTCTTCAAGCACTGATTTCGAGGCGTGCAGGACAAAACCTTCCCAACGAAATCGGCAGGTTATTTTATCATGGTGTTTGGATTGCACTCTGCATTTCAGGTGTCGGAATTTTCATTACCTATGTTATCTCACCAACTATTCTTCGTGCAGTTATTGAAGACAAAGGGATTGCAGAACAAGTTATAGACTTCTTACTCATTCGCATCTGGGGTTTACCCTTTTTGTATTTATACATTATGCGGAACGCGCTTCTTGTTGGTACGAATCAAACACGTTTCCTGGTATGGGGCACGCTGGCAGAGGCATTAATGAATATTGTGTTGGACTACGGTTTTATCTATGGAAAACTGGGTCTGCCTCAGCTTGGTTTCAATGGCGCGGCGTATGCGTCTATCATTGCCGAGTGTACGGGCCTGGTTGTGACCTATGCTGTTATTTACTTCATGGGTATTAATAAGTCGTTTGGATTTTTTCAGGATAAGTCATGGGATGGTGCTGTTGCAAAACTGATTCTTATACAAGCCTCACCATTGATTGCGCAGTATGGCATAAGCATCATTAGTTGGGAGTATTTTTATATTCTGATAGAGCATCACGGAGAGAGAGCACTTGCAATTTCTAATACCATGCGGAATATTTTCGGACTGTTCGGAATTTTCTCATGGGCCTTTGCCTCCACCACCAATAGTATGGTTAGCAATATTATCGGTCAGGGTAGACAAGATGAAGTCTTACCACTGGTCAGGAGAATTGCAGGCGTCAGTTTCTCGATCTCCTTTGTCATATTTCTATTTCTTGTTATCAAGCCGGAGTGGTTCATCTCGTTCTATGATCAAGGTGACGACTTTATTCAGGAAGCGATACCGATTGTTCACGTTATCTCCTTTGCCTTGTTAATGATGTCATTTTCAACCGTCTGGCTAAACGCAGTAACCGGAACCGGGAATACATCTGTTAATCTACTGATCGAGCTTATCACGATAGTTATCTACTGCATCTACGTTTACCTTGTGCTGGAACATTGGAACCTTTCGCTTTCCTGGGCTTGGGGATCAGAGTGGGTTTATTGGTTGTCAATGTTCAGTATGGCCTTCTTCTATATGCGATCTGGAAAGTGGAAAAATAAAATAGTATAGCCACGCTACTTAGCGGGAGCGTTACGTTTATAGAATTGGAGGTAAGATTGTTCACCAGAAACTTTCTCACTAATTGTATAGAAGCCTGATGCGTCTCGTGCAAAAGTTATGGCTTCACCCTGCGGCTCTTCCTCGTAGGGAAGAATTTTTGCGGTTGAACTAAAAACATCATCGATAGATTGGCCTTCTGCAATTTTCCAGTAATAAATGTTTTGATAATTTTTCAACAACACCTCTTTTCCATCTGCAGAAAAATCTCCTGCTACAATTTGGGTGAATGGAAGAGAAACGCCTTTAGCTGCTGTTAATGTATCTGTTGTGCTTTGGGGATAAGAGATCGTATAAACAAATACTGGTTCCTCCCTTTTTGAAATCAAGAACAAATCTTTGGTCAACGGATTAATTAAAAGTGCTTCACAATCCTTCTTTTTGTCCTGAAGTTGAAAAGTGATCTTGTCGTATTGATCAACTACAATTTCTTTGCTTTCCCCTGCGAGTTTAGGTTCTTCAAACCGATAGATATATTTATACTGATACTGCGCGTTGTTGTCTCCTATATCACCAACATAAATATAATTTTTCGACTCGTCCGGCCCTGGCCCCACTGCAATATCTTCCCAATCCCTGTTTTTTATTCCCCTTAGGGTACATTTCAATTTCACATTGAGTGCAGTATCTATAAGAAAGATGTTTGGTCCGTTCCCACTATCATTATGCGTCCACAAATAGCCCTTGTTATTGATGCTCGACGCAAGTCCTGAAGCTTCCTCCAATTTTTTATTTTTTAATTCTGCGAGTTTTTTCCCTTTCGCAAAATCAAAACTATTAACGTCTTCTGAAGGAGCGTTTGAGCAGCCCAAAAGCATAGCGAGAGAAAGTAAGAGAGCGTTTTTCCTGATCATATTAGTGGCGAATAAAATCATTTCCAACTCCAATATGAAATAAAATTTTTTGAAAGGGCTTTTGATTTTTTATCCGAGAAAGATTGAAATTATGTTTTAACAACTGACAACGTTTGAATTCATACCTTTACGCGAATGATAGAAACAGAATTACCACCGGATGAACTAGATGATGAGCTATTTGAGCATCATCGCATTGTTGCTGACCCTGGGCAAGCGCTGCTGAGAGTTGATAAATTTTTGATGGACCGTCTTCCAAATGTTACCCGAACTAAAATTCAGGATGGTATTCATCATGGATTTGTAAAGGTGAACGGTAGTGCAATTAAACCAAACTATAAGGTTCACCCAGGTGACATAGTTACGGTATCTCTTCCTCAGCCTCCACGCGATAACGAAGTTTTGCCGGAGAATATTCCACTAAACATTGTTTATGAAGATGAGCATCTGTTAGTGATCAATAAACCTGCGGGCATGGTGGTGCATCCAGCGTATCAAAACTGGTCTGGTACATTAGTGAATGCGTTGGCCTACCACTTTCAAAACCTTCCACAACTTCCAGGTAATGATGGCAGGCCAGGACTAGTGCATCGAATAGATAAGGATACATCTGGTCTACTTGTCGTAGCAAAAACGGATACAGTACTTACTGCCTTGGCAAAACAATTTTTTGATCACACAATAGAACGAACATATTGGGCAATCGTGTGGGGAATTCCTGATCCAGCCGAAGGTACTATTAATGTAAACGTAGGGAGAAGTCTTAAAGATAGGCGCGTGACCGTTGCTTTTCCGGAAGGAGATTTTGGACGACATGCGATCACACATTTTAAGCTACTGAAAGATTTGAGGTACGTTTCGTTAGTGGAATGTAAACTTGAAACAGGGAGAACACATCAGATCAGGGCACACATGAAGTACCTCGGCCACACACTGTTTAATGATGCGATGTATGGTGGTGACCAAATTTTAAAGGGAACAATTTTCTCAAAGTACAAGCAGTTTGTTGAAAACTGTTTCAAGATTATCCCAAGGCAAGCACTGCATGCAAAAACGTTGGGGTTCATCCATCCGGTATCAAAGAAATTTCTACAGTTTGAAAGTGAACTGCCGGAAGACTTTGTAAATGTTATCGAGAAATGGGAGCACTATGTAAAATATACTTGATGCTACATAGTACAATACAAGTTTGTTAGAGAAGGAGTTAATAGCAAACTGGATTGCTGCAAATGAAGTATTCATGTTCGAGCGCGGCTAGTAGATGCAGCGCTCATAACTTAAAAGATGATCAAATGCCTGGGCTAGAATTTCTTTCCGTTCCTAAAGCGTTACGAATATCTTTCATAGCTTCCGTTTTCATCCTTTGATAGTTGCTATCTTCTTTAGGAAGATCAGTTAACCCTTTGATGTAATTCAGCACCTTTTCGGCCTGATGCTGATCCAATGAATTTATTGATTCAAGAATCTGGTATTTGCGGTTCATCGCTGTCATTGTAGTAGTGGTTTATGACACTACTAAATACGTCAATTAAAACGTTGATATTCAATTGCTACCGTGTTTTTTAACTGGAATATAACACAGCGGTAATATTATAACCGCTTTTCAATTTTTCTGGTCTTAAAAAAAGATGACCTGTTCCAGATGGTTAGAACGAGGTCATACTTTTTTGCAGAAAACCAAACCTAATTGAAGTTATAAAAAGAGGGTCTACCGTTAATTCAATTCATGTTTTGAAGTTGCCTGTTGCCAGATTTTTTCCGGCTCTGACTTCACTTTTCCTTCAATAATGCCAGCCAATTCGTTGTTTACATTTTTTGTGCACAACATGCCCGCGACACCTAAAGCATTACCAAGATGTTCAGTTTTAGCATCTACCTGGTCAGCAATAAAAATAACAGGGATATTTTTGTTTACAGAGTTGGTCCTTATAGACCTTACCAATTCGAAACCAGTGATCACAGGCAGGTCAGTACCACAAATAATTAAGTCGAAGGATTCGATTCTAGAGGTTAGGAGCCCATCCAAACCCGAGTCGGTGTGTGTGACAGCGGTTAGGCCGTCTTGTAGTACTAACTTAATTTGATCTACGACCGTCTTCTGCCTGTGAACCACAAGTATCTTCATAAACTATTAAACCGCTTAAAGTCATCTAGCATTATTGCTAGCAACCTAAACCTTATTTGAAAGTTCGTTGAAAACATTGGGTTATTTCTGGACGACTCTTTATCGAGCACGCCTCCAAGGAAGAATTAATGTAGAAATCAACTAGAATTGAAAAATTTGAGGCCTGAGCAAGGGCCTTAACGCAAGGTGGGTTAGGAATAAAGTACTACTAAAATGAGTAAAAAGTACTACTCCCTATTAAACAGATTTACTTCACAAGACCAGTTTCGTAAGCATATCTAACGAGGCCCACCACGTTTGATACCCCAATCTTTTCCATAATGTTTGCCCGATGATTTTTAACAGTGTGTTCACTTACCGAAAGTTTTGAACCGATTTCTTTGATGGTAAGCTCATCGCAAACAAGCTTCAAAATCTCTTTCTCGCGATCAGTAAGCTCCGCTGTTGAAAATGCAGGGCGCACGGCAGTGCGCTTTTCTTTTACATTTTTTCTCAGCACTGCTGCCACCAGGTCATTATGATAGAAGTCTTTCTCGATCACGGCATGTATGGCATTTTCAAGTTCATCGGGCTCTGTGTTTTTTAGGAGAAAAGCGTGAACCCCCATCTCCATCATATGCAGAATGAAGCGTTCGCTGTCGTGCATGGTTAAGATGATGATCTTTACATCGGGATATTTGTCAAGAATAGCTTCACATGTTTCAGCACCATCCATCACTGGCATTTGCAGATCGACTATGGCTACATGTGGTTGGTCGTATTTTATAAGTGTGAGAAGCTCTTTACCATTTTCGGCATCTTTAACTTCACCAATAGCATCAAAAGTCTTCAATAGATTTACCATTGCTTTACGAAACAAGGTGTGGTCATCAGCAATGTAAATCTTAAGCGTTCGCTTCATTTAGTATCGGTAATGTTAATGTTGTTTTACTTCCTTGTTTTATTTCGGAGTCGTATTCAAGTTTCCCCTTCAAAAGTTGCGCACGGTTCTGGATATTAAACAGGCCTAAACCTTTTCCGCTATTTCTATCATTGATAATTCCCCGCGCATCAAAACCAACACCATTATCTTTAACGATCACCAATAAATTCTCCTCTTCCTTAAGCAAAACATCTATTTGAGAGGCGTTGGCATGTTTTATAGCATTGTTTAACAACTCCTGTACTATGCGAAATATCATGAGTTCGCGGTTCTTATCCAAAGGATTATAATTTCCTTCCTCTGAGAATTGGATTGATATTCCAGAAGTAGATTGAAATCGCTCACACAATTCAGTAAGCGCGTGGACGAGTCCAAATTTTTCCAAAGTAGCCGGCATAAGATCGCGGCTTATTCTGCGCACAGAGCTAATGGTATCATCCAACATCTGCTTTGTTTGATCTACATGCTGTGGTACCGTAAGCTGTTTGGCAATGGTTGTAATGCCAACACGAATCGCTGAAAGCATACCACCGATACTGTCGTGAAGATCTGCGGCAAGCCTTCTTCGTTCACTCTCCTGCGACTGCAGTTCAGCTTCAAGCATTTTCTGCTGATATTCAAATTCAAGTGCCTGCCGTTTCATCTGCTCATGGATCATTTTTTTCTGATAGAAAACAACAAAGATGATGATAGCGCCCGCCATGATGAGCATAGTTACGATGGCGATGGCAATGATAAGATAGACTTGAGTAGACTGGGATTGATCCATGTTTAGTAGCCAATTAGAGACTAGTAAAAATGGAAAAAGATATATGAAAACTTAAAACTATCATAAAATTGTTTTAATAACATGGAAAGCTGTCTAAGAATTATTGTCAAAGTATTCTTTAGAGCTTGAGGTAATATTGCAAGAGTTAAGTATAGATTGGTTTACCCTACTTTAAATTTTGAATTATGAGTTCTTAAGTATGCAGCGTAAATAATACAAATGTTGCTTACCAGTGTAAGAAAATTATGAATGGTCCATACAATAATCATGTTGTCATCGAGAATTGTAATGAGGTAATGAGTAACACTATAAATCGCTAATTTGCCTGAGTACGAAAAGAAAAAACCAGATACAATCCAAAATAGTGGATCCTTTTGAAGCTGATGTGTTGGTAGTTCCTTTAACATCTTATAAAAAAATGAAATGCTTAAAAAGATTACAGCTAAAGATCTGAATGTTTGAGGGTAAGAGGCGGATTGAAATTTTTGGATAAAAATGTAATTGATTACAGTAAATGAAGAGTACACTACATTTACAACTATTAGAATTTTAGAGGATCGCCACGGCATAGCATGATAAAAAAAAGCGGATATGGTCGCTAAACTGAGAAGTTGATAAGGGATTGTAGCAAAATTTGGATTAATTGATACCCGATAAAATACTTCAGCCAGAATTTCGGTCAACGCAGAAAATAAAAGTCCCACCGCCAACCATTTGTAAACTAATGGCTGATGATTAAAGTGCTTAGTAAAAATTAAGCCAGCGATTGAATAACTTAGGGCTACAACATGTGAAGATACTAGAAACTTTTCCCACGACTTCATGCAGTACTACTAGGTAGGTAAGAGCTAGTCTTTCTCCTTATTGACCCTACAACTTTAGATCCATTATTATCATGAAAAAATTGGATATATGTGAGAGATTGGAATTGATTTATGTTTCCGAAACCTTTATAAGATAATTACAATAATGTCAAAAAGATTTGGAGAAGACCCCAAACACAAAAGTAGTTTATTGAGAAACAGAAGAATTCTTAAGTTGTTTATAGTTTACCCACACTCCATATGCGATTAAAATATTGGCAATGATCGTAAGTGAATAATGAATCATCCAGCCTACTATCATATTATCATTTGCCACTTGTATTAAATAGTTTGTGGTTGCAGATATGGAAAGTTGTCCTGCATGAGAGAAAAAAATCCCTGACACGATCCAAAAAACAGGAAGCTTTTGTAATTGTTGTGAGGGCAGTTCCTTTAGCAGTTTATAGAAGAATATTAAGCTGAACAAGATGATAATGAGCGATTGCAGAGTCCGGTTATAGCCGTTTACAAATTTTTCTTGAATGAAGAGAAAATTAACAATCGCAAAAAGACAACAAATAATATTAACGGCAAGCAGCGCGTTTTTCAGCCGACGCCATTTCAAAGTATAGTAGAAAAAACAGCTATAGATAGAAAGGCTGAAAAACTCGAAGACGCTAAGGGCATAATTTGGATTTATACCGTTAGTGTACAACACCAGACTTATCAAAGTTTCCAGTAACGAAAATGATAAGAGAATCATCAACCATCTAAGATTGTATGGTTGATGATTTAAATTGAGGCCGAGGATGACAACCGGAAGTAAAGTTGATAGGTTTGCAATAGCAACGATAATATCAAGATAAATCCTGTCCATGATTACAGTTACTTAGGACAGTAGGGTGGGCATGGCAATCCTCCATCATATGTTTGTGAACTTGCCCCATCATCTTTTGAGGAAGGGGCTTCTTCATTCCACACCAAAGTTCCATCTTCTTTTGTTCCAACAAGAACCAGATCATCTAACTCTCTGCCTTCTTTATTTTTCTTCCGAGCGAAAAAGAAGCTAATTCCCGTTACCTGTGGATCTTTGAAAATTGCTTCAATACAATCTCTTCCATAAAACACTGATGTCGTATCTTTTTTTCTTTCTTTATCATACTTCGCAATCCATTCTTGAGCTTCTTTTTTTGAAATTTGAGAGCCGACATTTCTTTTAAATTCATTCGCCATAAACTTTGGGGTTGGTTAAAACATGTTCTAAAAATATCACTTTTTTAAACTTGTTTTTTTCAGGCGAAATGAAACCTGCTCATGACGGAAGGATTTGGGTGATATTAACTTATGTGAACGTACAGAAGATCACAGGATTTAAACGACCATCTTCCTTTGGAATACCACTTTCCGCATAACAGCATTAAATTTCTTCGCTGGTACTCCAAAATCTTAAATGTTCGGGCTATAACCACAAACAATTTGATTACGATACGAAACCTCTATCTATATTTGGCCATCTTAAGAATTTATGAGTAACAATAAAAAAGTTTCGAAACTCACGCAAAGTGTGCATGCCGGATCACATGGCGACCCTCAGTTCAAAGGCACAGTTACACCTATTTTTCCATCCTCAGCATATGATTATGAGGGAGTTGGGACAACTTTATATCCTAGATATTTCAACACCCCTAATCAGAAAGCCGTAATTGAGAAGCTAGCAGCTTTAGAGAATGCGGAAGATGGAATTATCTTTAGTTCCGGAATGGCCGCAATTCTCACAGCACTTTTTGCGATGATGAGAAAGGGTGACCATGCTATTTTTCAAAATGATCTTTACGGAGGAACGTTTCACGCGATTGTTAATGAAATGCCGAGATATGGAATGGAATATTCTTTAGTAGATGGAAGTGTGCCTGACAATTTCAGAAAAGCGATCCGTCCTGAAACTAAAGTCATTTATATTGAGACTCCCTCAAATCCTACCTTAAAAATTACGGACATTAAGGCTGTAGCCGATATTGCAAAAGCTCATGGCATTATTACCATTATTGATAACACATTTGCTTCGCCCATCAATCAAAATCCTATTGACTTCGGAATTGATGTTGTAACGCACAGCGGTACTAAATATATCGGTGGGCATAGTGATATTTGCTGCGGTGCCATGTTGGCTTCAAAAAAATTGACAGCTCAAATATGGGAAAGTGCAATTCACTTCGGAGGTTCACTTGACCCGCAAACGTGCTGGCTGGTTGAAAGAAGTTTAAAAACAATTGTACTTCGTGTTCGACAACAAAACAGCAACGCGCTCGCCATTGCTCACCACCTTAAAAACGATAAACGGATTGGTAATATTTATTATCCAGGTCTTTCGGACCATCCGGATCATGCTATTGCGAAAGCACAAATGCGTGGCGGCTTCGGAGGAATGTTATCTTTTGAAGTGAATGGTGATGCCCATAAATTCATGGACAAATTAAAATTAATTAAGCGAGCAATCAGCTTAGGTGGCGTAGAATCTACTATTACATCTCCTTCAAAAACTTCTCATGTAAAAATGAGTGCGCAAGACAGAGCTTTGATTGGTGTTACAGATAATCTTGTTAGGCTCTCTGTTGGAATTGAGGAAACGGCAGATTTAGTACAGGATATCGAGCAGGCCTTATAAAGCCGTGCTTAAACAAGCATTACAACAGCCGCTTTGTGGATTATGTTCAACAATTTTTTAGTTTACATGTAATACTTATGTAATATTTATAAGGCAGTATCAATAAAACAGGCTTTTAAGCGGCAGGTCTGATTATTTAACCAGCTATTGGTCCTAATCAGTACCAATATGAAAAGAGTTATCATTTTTTCGGCATTAGCCGTTTTAACTCTGACGCTTAGGGCTCAGGATACCAATCAAAAATCTGTCATCATTGGGTCTTATATCGAGAAACCGAATGCGTTGCTAGCATTAAATCCGCCAGAAGGCAATCAGGGATTTCTTGTTCCTCAGTTAACAACCCCGCAACGGTTATCTATTGCAGGAACGCCCAGCGATAATGGCCTCATTGTATTTGATATTACTACCAAGTCATTTTTCTATTGGAAGGATACGAAGTGGGTTGAAGGCCTGGGAAACAATGCACTGAACCAGTCTCTCAATTATAATGAGCTTACGCATTCGCTATCGCTTTCGAATGGCGAAAGTGTTGACTTAAGCCTTTTAAAAGAAATTCCTAACGAGAACGGGAATAGCGGAAAGTTTTTAACTACAGATGGGTCTTCCCTCTCCTGGGCAGAATTAAAAGATGAGCCGTTAATAACTAAAATTTTAGCCGGAAATGGTTTGTCTGCGAATGCCACAACGGGAGAAATATCACTGTCAGTACAAACTGATAATACTTCAATTACGGTTAATCCTTCCAATGAAATAGCGTTAAAGGATGGTGCTGTTACGGGAGCAAAATTAGCCCCCAGTGCGGTTCAGCCTTCGCATATAAATTCCGGAGGAAACAATAAAGTATTAGGAACAAATGCCGCCGGACAGGTCTTATGGAAAGATGAGAGCTCTTTTCAAGATCAACAAACATTAAACTTTAATACTGCTACCAACCAACTTACGATCTCAAATAGTTTGTCGAGTGTTAATCTTACCGCATTATCTGATATGGACAAAACTTCACAAAGCGGAGTCTTGGTGGGTTCAGCTGGAAACATTTCCGGATTAACCGGAACCACTAATGGCCAGGTTGTAAAATGGAATGGAACAAGCTGGACGGCAGGGACTGATTTAACAGCGATTGTTTTAACTGATGCACAGACTTTGCAAGGCGATGGCACAACAACCAATCCATTAAAAGTACGTGATAACAGCATTACAGCCACACAACTTGCGGACAATTCTGTAGACAATACAGCACTGGCAACGAGTTCAGTTGGCGCAGATGAGATTGCGGTAGATGCAGTTGGAGCTTCAGAACTGGCCAATAATGCTGTAGATCAAAATACTATTCAAAGTGCGGCAGTAACACCATCTAAAATCCTTTCAGGCGGCAATGAGAAAGTTCTTGTCACTAACGCTACGGGTGTTGTTGTTTGGGATGATAAATCAAACCTAGATAATGATGAGCAGGCGCTTACAATAACCGGAAACAGCATCAGCATCAGTAACGGAAATTCCGTATCTCTTAACACTGTATCCGCTAGTGGTCAGGTAACAGGGCCCCTAAATACTCTTGTAATTGCTAACAACTCTATAACCAGCGCAAAGATCGTTGACAACACGATTGGTGTTACTGACATCAATTCCGGAGGAAATAATAAAGTTCTTACAACAAGTCCTACCGGAGTGGTTGCGTGGGATGATAAAGCAAACCTTGATAACGATGAGCAGGCACTTGCCTTAACTGGAAACAGCATCAGTATCAGTAATGGCAATTCGGTTTCTCTTAACACCGTTTCCACGAGCGGACAGGTAACAGGGCCGTTGAATAATCTTGTAATTGCAGACAACGCAATATCAAGCGCAAAGATTCTCGACAACACGATTGGTGTTGCGGACATCAATTCCGGAGGAAATAATAAAGTTCTTACAACAAGTCCTACCGGAGTGGTTGCGTGGGATGATAAAGCAAACCTTGATAACGATGAGCAGGCACTTGACTTAACTGGAAACAGCATCAGTATCAGTCATGGCAATTCGGTTTCTCTTAACACCGTTTCCGCCAGTGGTCAAGTAACGGGGCCGTTGAATAATCTTGTAATTGCTGACAACTCAATATCAAGCACGAAGATTGCCGATAACACGGTTGGCGTTATTGACATCAATTCCGGAGGAAATAATAAAGTTCTTACAACAAGTCCTACCGGAGTAGTCGCCTGGGATGATAAAGCAAACCTGGATAACGATGAGCAGGCGCTTGCTTTAACCGGAAATAGCATCAGCATCAGTAACGGAAATTCCGTTTCTCTTAATGCCGTTTCCACCAGTGGTCAGATAACAGGGCCTTTAAATAATCTTGTAATTGCTAACAATTCAATAACCAGCGCAAAGATCCTTGATAACACAATTGGCGTTACTGATATCAATTCTGGAGGAAATGATAAAGTACTAACTACCAACGCGACCGGCACTGTTAACTGGATGGATAAGTCGAGTTTAACCACTGATGACCAAGCTTTATCCCTATCTGGGAATACACTTAACATTGACAACGCCACAGGTGTTAATCTGAACACATTGACCTCTGGCGGAACACAAATCAGCGGCACGCTTAATAATCTTTCAATTATTGCTGGCTCGGTTTCTACTGCAAATCTCGCTGACAACGCTGTAACTGGAGCAAAAATTCTTGATAACACCATCACTACTTCAGACATTCAGAATGGCACCATCGCTGCAGTTGATATAGCAAACGGAATTATTACTGCAGCAAAGATCAGCAGTGGCGGTAATGATCGTATACTTTCCACAGACGCTGCTGGTGTGGTGACATGGGCTGATAGAAACGCATTGGTTACTGATCCATCTCCTACAAATGAGGTAATAACAACCTTGTCTCTTACAGGCAATCAATTTGCAATTACAGAAGGCGGCAACACAACAACCCAGAACTTCAATAGTCTGACCTTAACTGGCGATGCGAGTGGATCTATCAACAATACTACAGTTACCCGAATCCAGGGGAATCCAGTGAATGGAACATCCTTAACTGCCAGTGATAATGGAAAACTGATGGTTTGGAATGGAACACAATGGATTGCCCAGACAATAGCAGGAGTGAGTCCTGCTACACAATATTATTCGGTAGACCCTGCAGATTTTCAGGTGATGAAGTCCATTAAGGACAAGTATAATATTTCCATTTTCCAAGGCAACTCATCGTTTGTCACCATTCACAAGCCTAATGAAGGCAGTGCTTTGATTGCTGGCATCCATTTACCTCACAACGCAACCTTGATAGCAGCAACCCTCTACTATATGGATAATGCTCCAGGAAATATCAGCGCCCGACTTTACAGTAAAAGTTATAGCTCCGGCAACACTGCCCTCACTCCTTTATGGACTTCGTCAGGAGCCTCCTCAACCGTAAACAATATAAATTTGATGAATACTGTAGGCCCTGTCATCATCGATAACCAAAGCAATACCTATAGAGTTGAAGTTGACCTGGATCCAGCTATCGAAGCTGAAGATGTTAACAGTTCTACACATAGAGTTTACGGTTTAAGAATAAGCTATACACAATGAGCCGGTACGCCAGGATAACATGTAATATTTACACACTTAAAGCGGTCAAGATCGTTCCGTTATCGTTCTGCTTTATCTTTTTATTCAAGTTATCCACAAATTCACAAGATATCCACAACGCTTCGAGTATATACATTCAGGCGAAAGGCCAGATACATGTGGGAGGAAACGTTACTAACACAGGATTTCTGCAAAACAACGGACTTATAGGATTGGCTGGAAATTGGTCGAACACGTTTGTATATCAAGGAGCAGGCGAAGTAAGTTTTACAGGCGAAAGCACACAATTAATTGACAACCATCATCAGCAGATAGGTCGCGTGACTGTGGAGGGTGGTGGTGATAAAAAATTAATCGGCAAGCTTCCCATTACACAACAGCTTAAACTCGTCAACGGAATAATTACCGTTGGTGATGCTGACACATTATGGCTGGAGAATACCGCAACAGTAACGGGAGGATCTCATAAGAGTTATGTGCATGGTTCAATGATAACCGAAGGTGTAGGATATAAATATTATCCTATCGGAAATTCGAAATCATTTTATCCGATCGAACTGCTGGACATAAAAGGGTTAAATCCCACTTTAAAAATGGAGTTACTCGAAAATGTTGCTGTTACAAATGCCGACAGGCTTCAACTTCACACAGAAGTATTCTGGCATCACACAGCACTATCAGGAACGATGGAAAAGTCAGCCGTTGCACTGGGATTAAACGATGTTTCGAATCAAGATCAGCTCATTATTGCACACGCGCCAGCTATCGATGCTCCTTTTGAGATAGAAGAAGTGGTGTTTTACATCAATGGGAATTACGGACTTCAAACCATTGGCTCTACGAAAGAGTTAACGGGAAACATTATAGGCTTGGGATGGATGATCCCATCCGAGGAACCATCGGCCTCGTTCTATTTGTCTACAACGCTGTCCCCAAACGCAATCGAACCGAATAACAGATTCGCCCGAGTTTTTGGGAATGATCTTCGAGACAGCAAGTTTCTATTTCAGGTATTTGATCGGGCTGGATTAACGGTATTTGAATCGAGATCACTTCAAGCCATGCAAGCATCAGGTTGGGACGGCAAGCACCAATCTTCTCACAATTCTCTTCCTTCCGGAGTTTATCCTTATATCCTTAAAGGATTGGATCACAACGGCCAGTACTTCTCGAGACATGGTTTAATCACAATCATTAACTGATGCACTGTTTCAAAGTCATATTGGTCCTCATCCTTACAGCAGGCCTAGCAAAGCTTGCAGAAGCGCAGCCTGTGTTCTCGCAATACTATGCCACCGGCTTATTCTTAAACCCTGCCATTTGCGGGATAGAAAAAGACATTCACTTCGGATTAAACTACCGCTCACAATGGTCATCTGTTAATCTCCCTTTTAAAACATTTCAATTTTCCTATATCAATCCCATTGCTAGCAGGGCCGTAAAAAGTAAGCACCTCGGCGGGATTGGTGCCTCATTTCTTCATGACGAGGCAGGACCAAACAGCGAGCTGGTGACACAAAGTGTTTCTATAGCCGGAACGTACAATTTTCATCTTAACCGCAGCGGAAGCATCATTGCAGTCGGAGCACAATTTACAGCAATGCAACAACAGCTCAACCCGGATGCATTCAGGTGGTCGTCACAATATTCCCTAGGCACTGGGTTCGATGCAGCTTTACAGGGTGAGTCGGGTGTTATAAAAGAACAAATCTTTACACCTGTATTGAATGCTGGTGCGATTTGGCATCATACAATCAAAAATTTACAAGGAAGGGAAATTGCATTATATCATGGTCTTGCGGTAGCAAACGTTCAACGTTCAAATGGCTTTTTTTCTGATCAGCTTCAGGGTTCAGCAATAGTTTATAAGATGCATGGAGGATTTTCAGTACCTGTAACAGATAAGGTAGATGTTGCTCCTAACTACTTATTGCAGTATCAAAATCAACTTCAGTTGAATGTCGGAACGTATGCAAGTTATTCCTTAAATGATTCCCATTTCTCTAATGTTAAAAAATACAAGGTTGTTGCGGGAATGTGGTACCGGTGGGAAGATGCGATTATTATTTCAACAGGTATGGCAACAAACATTTGGAACATCGGCTTCAGCTATGATACAAACAAATCGGCGTTAAGCAGAAGTTTGGGCAATGCCAATGCTTATGAAATATCAATGGCTTACAAAATCAAAAGGTTTAAAGCTATCAACAGGTTCTCATCTCCGCTAATGTAATATGATACGGTGCTTTTTAGTTCTAATGGCGGTTATCATACAGATAAGTTCTTGCTTTGGGCAATTGAAACCGAAGTATCAATTACAAATTGAAACAGGTGACCAATATGCACGCGAAGACCAGTATCATCTTGCTATTGATCATTATACTACAGCCGTGAGGATGGGTGCTACAGTGCCAGCGTTGTTTTACAAACTTGCCGAATGCTATCGAAAGGACTTTGATTACTCCAGGGCAGAAGAAAGCAACTTAAAAGTTATCCAATCAAACTCCAACGATTTTCCCCTAGCCTTATATTATTACGCCCTCATGCTAAAGCTTAACGGCAAATCAGATGAGTCTATAAAACACTTTGATGAATTTATGACGGTACATCAGGAAAATAAAAGCTTAAAGGAATTTGTTGAACAAGCAGCAGTTGACAAAAGTGGCTGTGAGATGATACGTTTGTCAGCGAAGTCAGGCGATAACAAAAACGAGATTGTTCTTCTGCCGAATGGCATCAACTCAACCTTCAACGATTACGCACCTGCAGTCAAGAATTCCAAAGCACTGGTCGTTACCACGGAACGTATTTTGTCGAACAGAAGTCTGATCGATCAACGCCATGGAGAAGGCTTTGCTGATAATTACTATTTTGAGAGAAACGGTGAGGGATGGGTCGATCAAACCAAAAAAGCATTTTCAATAACCAACAGTAAGTTTCACGATGGCAGTGGAAGTTTTACACGCAATGGAGAAAAATATTATTTCACTAAATGCGGTGAAGATGATCCACGTTGTAAGATTTATGTTACCACCTATTTAAACTCGAAATGGATCGAGCCAATCTTACTGGATAAAAATGTTAACGTTCCAAATTATGATGCAAAACAGCCAGCGATTACCCCTGGTGGGGATACATTATATTTTGTTTCCAATCGGCCCGGCGGTTTTGGGCAGAATGATATTTGGATGAGCATTCGCTTTGGTCAGGAGCAATGGGGGCCAGCAGTTAATTTAGGCAAGAAGATCAATACAAAACTCAACGAGCTCGCACCTTCAACAACACCCTTCACAACAATTCTTTTTTTTACTTCTGATGGTCATCAGGGTTTTGGGGGAATGGACTTGTATATGGCCAAGAAACTCTCCTCGGGTGATACAGTTCTTCATAATCTTGAAGCACCCTACAATTCGAATAGAGACGATTGTTTTATTACATTCAGTGATACTGAAGTATTCTGGAGCAGTAATCGAACAGAAGGGCTGGGAGGATTTGATATTTATAGTTCAAGAATTTCTTCCAGGATCTCGTTTATCTCGAAGGTGAGCCTTAAAAATCCAAGTGGCCGAAATGATGTGAAACTAAAATCAAGGTCAGCGTTTTCGGAAAAAGCTAATCTTACCGTTTCGAGAAATGAAGAACGTGTCGACTATCATTCTTTAACCTACGAGAAGAAAAAGATTGTGGATAAAATGGTTGATCGAAGGATTAAGAAGACTTCAGCGGTTGCTGAAGTAAGCGATATTTCATCTGAAGAGCTGCAGCTTCTAGATAGAATTGCGGAAGAGCGGTATCGCGATTATTTACTGCAACAACAGCTGGCTAGCACGTTATTAACGGAGTTAGCGCTTCCCTCGGATTCCACAATTGATTTTTTTATTACTGGCACTGTTTCAGACTCAACTACCGGCCTCACACTTCATAATTTAAAATTATTGTTGACAGATGAATCCGGTGAAATCTTAAAAATTACCAGGACAAATGAAAGTGGTCAATTCCGTTTTACCGATATTCCTGCTCGAACCCAACTCTTTCTGCGCGTAGAAAAATTGTCCGAACAGGATTCGCGTAAACCTTATGTTTCAGCGCTTGAAACACCTGCATCCATTAGAACTAATATTCTTTACGTTGAAAATATTTACTTTGACTATGACCTCTTCTCAATAAGGCCTGAGGCATCACATGTATTAAACGATCTTGCAGCTTATTTGAAACTGAATCCTGGAGTTCAGGTAGAACTATTTGCCTTTGCGGATGATAGGGGAAGTTCTGAGTATAATCTTCAACTCACGCAAAAGCGTGGTCAGGCGGTATTAGATTACTTAACAGCCAAGGGCGTTGATCAGACTGCATTGGCCGTGATCCCTAAAGGAAAACAACTACCGAAAACTACTTACAACGAAGTCGAACGTCAGTATAACCGCAGGGTTGAATTTTATTTGAACGGAGCAGTGAACACATTTAATAACAGCGCTAAAACATTTATCTTAAGGAAGCAAACTTATTGGAGTGTGCTCTCCCAACAAACAGGGATCGCGAAAGATCAGTTAAAAGCTTTGAACGGCGCTACCTCCGAACTTGTCAAATCTTTACAACCCATCCGTATTCCATTTGAAGCAAAAGCGGTTTCCACAGAATTATTCTTCGTTGGATTATAAATCTTTTTGATTCAACAACCGGTAGCAGGTCGATAAAAGAATTACTTTCTTGAGGACGCTCAGTTTATTCAGCAGCGCCCACCACAACAAAACCTCCCCATAACGTCGGATCACTGTGCTGCAAGCGAATATCCAACTGAGCCTCCTTCAAAGATTGTCTAATGGATTTACCCTTTGTATAGTGTTGATAGAATTTGATCATGAGGTCTTTGGTAACAGCATCATCTACTTTCCAAAGACTGATTAAGACATTTTTCGCACCAGCCTGTTGAAAAGATCGCTGCAAGCCGAACACGCCTTCACCGTTTTCAATTTTCCCTAAACCTGTTTCACAAGCTGAAAGAACAACAAGATCGGTGTGAGTGAGGTTGAGGTTTAATACTTCAAATGCAGTAACAATACCATCGTCTTCAGCATTAAATGTTTCTTTATCAATGCTTTTGTTTGCACCTGTTAACAGTAATCCTGAATGAAATAAAAATCCTTTTCGCGCCTGCTCATTTAATTTAACAACATCTTCTGAGAAGAATCCGTGCGTTGCAATATGAAGTATCCCTGGTGAGTTTACTTTTTTCAAATTACTTTCTTTCGCAGCAACTTTTAAGAACAATTGGGTTTGCCACGACTGCGCCTGAAGTATTTTATCAACTGAAATAATTTCCTGAAGCGTACCTGGCAAAGCATTGAACTTTTTAGGCGAAAACATTCGTGATGTAGCCGGAAAAGAAAGATCGACATCGAAAACAGGATCTCCTATGAGCACGGCATTCTTCGCTGGAATATTAACAGAATCTCGTACGAGCAATTGCGAAGGATTGAGCAGGTAATTAATATCATACTTATCGAGCAGGTAGCCAGCCGTGGCCTCGTCAAACAAAGTGTTTAAGTTAAGCTTATGATATGCACCATCAGAACAAAGATAAATTTTCGTTTTCCCTTTTAACGAAGACTCCAACGGCTTCCAGTAAGATTTGTAGCTGTTGGCGTCAGGATATTGATAGCGTAAAGCGTTTCGATAATAACTTAAAAAACGAGTTTCAAAGTTATTTCCATCTTTCATTACGATGAGGTGAGGCTCACGCATTTCAGCGGTGGTAACGATAGATGCATAATAAATACTGTCTGTAAATCCGAAAACTTCCTTACCTGTTAAATTTTCTTTTTGAAAATCATATTTCCTAAACCTGATTACTTCAACCAACGCTTCGTCTTTCTTTAGACTGCTATTCACAATTTCCCAACCACAGTTTTCGTACACACTTGTCTCCGACAATGCTTCACTTGTTTTTAAACTGATCTCTTTCTCCAATTGGTCGATCTCCTTCTCCAGATGTTGAAAAGAAATATAAGAGATGTTCAGATCTTGTAGCGGTAATTGGTAAAGATGCCCAAGTTGCTCGCGCTTATACCGTAGTGTTTCAACTTGTTGTAATAGAGTGGAATCGCCAAGATCATGAATCAGCTGCGCTCTTCGCTTTCCCGTAAAAAACATCAACGACTTTATCAGTGTTTGATTATTGAACATCTGTAAAACCAAACTGCGATCTATGTTGGCATATTGAATAGCGATGGTATTAAAACGTTCAAAGTCTTCCTTGATCTTATTATAAAACTGAATCTGCTCGCTCTCATTTAAGTTCGGGAAGATGTATTTTACCTGTTTGCGAGCCATCTCCATCGACTGTTTGAATAATGGTAAGGCAACGTCAGGCTTTTTCAATGCCCAATTCACTACAGCCAAGTTTCCAATCAAATCCATTAATACCATGGAATTTTCTCCGAAAATTGACGATTTGATTTTATAGGCCTGCTGAAAATAGGTTGAGGCTTGATCATAATTTCCAAGACTTGTGGAAAGCACGCCGTAATTATTCATGACAATAGCACCAAGGTCACGCTGCCCGTATCCATATTTCTTAATTAAATTCACAGCAGTATCCAGGCAAACCAAAGCCTTATCATACTGCTTGTTACTTCGATAGGCCGTAGCAAGATTATTTAATGAAGCAATGTAGATAGGATCACCATGCTTCACGTTCATTTCCACTTGAACGAGCAAATGTTTATAGCGTTCAATAGCTAGGTCGTAGTGCCCTTGCTTAAGCTGAATGCCTGCAATATTTGTTTCTATAATTGAGCATTCAAGCGTATTATTTCCATACGCCATCTGGCAACGAGCAAGTGATTCTTCGTAATAAGCAAGCGCCTTATCATATATATTCAGTCTCTCGTAAATACTGGCGAGGTGGTTAAAGACTTCAGTCAATAATTTATTATCGTTGATGCCTGACTTAAGATCATGCAACGCCGTTAACAAATATTTCTCCGCCTTTGTATATAATCCAGTTTCTGAATATACCCCGGCTAATGCCTGTAAAGTTTTGATGCGCAGGGTCTGGTACTCTGGGTCAGAAGAAACAGGCAGATCTTTTAAAAGTGGATTTAAAATTTGAAGGGCATCTTCATGACGATGCAGCTTGACCGTTGCATGTGCTTTAGCAATTTCAAGCTCCACCATTTGGGCTCTGTTCGCATACTTTACTTCATCCTGGATCTCGATAATAAGATTTAAAGCGGAGTCAGGTTGATCATACGTGTCATAAAGTGAAATCAAATTTCTTACAGAAAGAAAAAAGAATGTTGAGTTAATGTCAGGTTCGTTCGCATGCACAATTCTTTTGTACAAATTTTTAGCTTCAATCCAATTGCCATTATCAGTATGTAAGGCAGCGAGGTTACAGATGGAAGAAAAAAGTTTTGGATCATTTTGAGGGTAAATCTCAGATTTGATCGCGAGATTTTTTGACAGTAATTTTTCAGCAGTATTATAATCTTTGGTCTTCCAGTAGGCGATGCCCAGGTCATTGACAATTGTGAGATAATTTTCATCGTAAATGCCGATATCGACAATGGCGCTTTGCTCTGCAGATCTTAATAGTTTAGTGGTCTGATTCCAGTCTTTAGCCCAATAAAGTTGTGTACTATCATAGTACAATTTCCAGGTTTGAACTTCAGATTGGCCCTTTACAGATAGAGCCACCAGACCGAGAAGGATTGTTAAGAATATTATCTTCATAACCGTGGGGGTTAAGTGGACAATATGATTCTCTATTATAATGCCGCTGCAATACGCTGAAATTCAGCAGAAGTTGAACACATTTTTGTAGCAGCTGTAGATTTGGCTACCCAATTTCGCTTCTTTCCCCAGTTTCAACTAAAGAGTTTCCATATTGCAAAAAAAAAGGAGAGCGAAACTTTGGTGATTTAATAAAGACTTTTTTGAGGTCTGACTTTAATTTACTTTTCAGGAATTTAACAGTTGTTTATGCCTGCAGAGGAAAAGATAAGATGCCCCTGGTGTCTCAAATTTGACCAATACATTCAATATCACGATCAAGAGTGGGGTGTGCCTGTTCATGATGATCGTACTCACTTTGAGTTTCTTATTCTTGAAGGCGCACAAGCAGGATTAAGTTGGTCAATGATCCTGAGAAAAAGAGACGGTTATAGAAAAGCTTTCGCGGATTTTGATGCCGTTAAAGTGTCGCGATTTACAGAAACACGAATTGAAAAAATATTGCAAGACCCAGGCATTGTTCGCAACAGGCTAAAGGTCAATGCTGCTGTTAACAACGCAAAACGTTTTCTTGAAATTCAAAAGGAGTTTGGAACGTTTGACAAATACATTTGGAATTTTGTTGGCAGTAAGCCGATCGTTAATCAATACAAATCATTAAAAGAAGTACCAGCAACTACCAATGAATCTGATGCCCTCAGCAAAGATTTGATTAAAAGAGGTTTCAAATTCGTTGGTAGTACTGTCATGTATGCCCACATGCAAGCTTGCGGTCTTGTTAATGACCATCTTGTTGATTGCTGGAGGTATAAGAAGGTCAATAGCCGATAGAATTCAGTTTGGATTTCTATCGACAACATACTAATTATTTTCTCGGCATCTTCTCATCGCGATTTGCAGCAAACCATGCAAATGCAGCTGTAACTACTGCATTGTGTTTTAAATCCTCTTCCACAGCCTTGTCATAGAAGTCCATACTGGTATGATGGGTTCTTGTACCATACTCGATGGGATCTTGTATGAACTGAAAGCCAGGCAAGCCAATAGCATCAAAAGAAAGATGATCTGTTCCCGATGTATTTCGGGAAGTAAGCGTTGCGGCACCAGCCTTCTCGAAAGGCTTTAACCAAGCTCTGAAAACAGGACGAACCTTTTCATTCCCTTGAAGATAAACTCCGCGATATTTCCCGGTTCCGTTATCCATGTTGAAATACACAGAAAACTTTTCTGCTTCAGGGGTAACTTTTATGGAATCATAAGGAAAACTTTTGTCAAGTCTGTTACCAAGAACACGCTTAACATAGTTTCTAGAACCAAGAAGCCCTTGTTCTTCTCCTCCCCACAACGCTATCCTTATTGTTCTTCTTGGGTTTGCTCCCAAAGATTTCAAAATTCTAATCGCCTCCATCATTACAGCTGACCCTGCTGCGTTATCAGTAGTTCCTGTAGCACTATGCCATGAATCAAGGTGAGCACCGATCATTACAATTTCATCTTGAAGGTCTGTACCTGGAATTTCTCCAATCACATTAAAGCCAGGGGCAGCTTCAGTAAAGGCAGTCTCAAGTGTTAGATCTAATTTTACTGCCATGCCTTGTTGTATCTGGCGCACCATTCTATTGTAATGCTCTGCTGCAACCACAACCTGCGGAAGAATTTTTGGTGCATTTGCGCTATAAGCACGCAGGCGTTTATCATTTGCCACATCGGCAGGGTAAGGGATAGTAGCCGCTGCAACGGTAACAGTACCGTCTTCGAGGCGCGTTGCAGGACTAGCTTCTAGCACCGCCACTGCCCCTTCGCTTTGACATAGATCCCACTTCAACCATGCTAATCTTTGAGGCTCAGTCGCTGCCTGAAAACGTCTTGCTGTAAAAGCTTCCGTTGCTCCTGAATTAGCCATCTGAAGCAGAGTTGTATCATGCAAGCGTGATGCATCGGGCGTAAATCCTGGCTTCACTGTAGTGGGTGCGCTGAACAATACAATTTTACCTTTCAGTTTTCCTTTGTACTTATTAACGTCTTCTTCTGTTTTAATATCCAAATAAATGGCTTCCGCCTGAATGCTTCCTTTTATGCCTGGAGACCATGCACGTGGATAAGCGATAACAGGAAAGTAAACGGGTGAAACATTTTGAAGACTAAATTTCCTAAGCTCCCATCCCTTTCCAAACGTTTCATCCCAAGTATCAAAGTGAACATTTTGAACACCCCATTCGGTTAATGTAGTCTTCACATATTCCGCTGCTTTCCTGTAGTTAGGAGAATTGGTAAGTCGTGGCCCATTCACATCGGTCAGCACACTTAAGGTATTCATCACGCGAGATTTATCCAATCCCTCTTTCTTTATTTTAGAAACGATTGCAGTATCAATCTTCTCATCCTGTGCGGATACTTGTAATGTGAAACTGATTAGTAAGCTGAGTGTGAGTAGAATTTTTAATTTGTTCATAGATCAAGAGCGCAAAAGTTAATTTTTTAAAAATAACCTTTGCGCTTGAATACGTTGATACCGTTCAGGGAAATCTCCTGATCATTTCCGCTCCGTCGTGTCAGGCTAAACCAATTACCTAAGCGGTCTTCTTGATCATCAATGAAAAGTTTTGCTCTTACAATGCGTGTATATAAATCCATCAACCATTACTTTTTACCCATCTCCAAAATCAATTGTTTTTTCGATAACCAGATGTTCCAAATTCCTTCGAGCCTCTCTGAGCCATCCGGTAGTTTGGTTACGACAGGTTTGGTATACAGCAACGAGTCGGATTCAGCAGATCCAGTACGAAGCTTCTGCACGTTGTCTTGAATGGACCCAGATTCATCTGCCAAATACGCATCGACAAGCTGTTGCTCCAAGGCCAAAGCATTTCCCTTTCCCGGAACAATCCAACGCACTTTACCATTACTTGCGCTTACTACAGAATCAATTTTTGATGAGTCGCCATTGATTTTGCCTAGTGATGCAATTAGTTTTCTACCTTCAGTATAGGCAGCTTCATTTATTTCAACTTCCGTTACTCTCTTGATCTTGTGCAATTCCATCTGCTCACGCATATTTTTGCGTTGCTCATCGCTTAGTCTTCCTTCACACGCGACAATGGATACGAAAATGACAACCAATATTTTTCTCATGCGCCAAATTTGACTTCACAAATATCAAATTCAAAGCGTTGCAGAAATTATAACTACTTTAAGAATGTTGTTTTTGCATTAACTTTGCCGCAGTTATTATATGATTGGAAAACTTGAAGAAATAAAGCTTCGATTTGAAGAAATAGGTCAGCTGCTCGGTCAGCCGGACTCGATGCGTGATTTGAAAAAATTCTCTCAACTCAGTAAAGAGTACCGTGATCTGGAAAAGATTGTGATCAAATACAATAAGATTACCGAAGTACGCGGGCATTTACAGCAGGCCAAAGAAGTTCTTGAAAAAGAGAAAGACGAGGAGTTGCGTGAAATGGCTAAAATGGAGATTGACGAGCTCGGGCCAAAAATTGAAGAAATCGATAATGAGATAAAGGAACTATTAATTCCAAAAGATCCTAATGATGACAAAAATGTAATTCTAGAGATCAGGGCAGGAACTGGCGGTGATGAAGCGGCCATTTTTGCAGGAGATCTTTGGAGAATGTACCAGCGGTTTTGCGAACGAAAGGGATTAAAAATGGCAGTGGTAGATGTTACCGAAGGTACAGCCGGAGGTTACAAAGAAGTTATCAGCAGTGTTTCTGGTGAAGGTGTTTACGGTCTTTTGAAATTTGAATCGGGAGTACATCGTGTTCAACGCGTCCCCGCTACTGAGCAGATGGGGCGAGTGCATACTTCTGCAGCCTCTGTTGTTGTGCTGCCAGAGGTTGAAGATGTGGCCATTGAAATCAACCCTGCTGATCTTGAAGTGCAAACGGCCCGGTCGAGTGGTGCAGGAGGACAAAACGTAAACAAGGTGGAAACGAAAGTTCAAATGACCCATAAACCATCTGGCATCGTTGTTACCTGCCAGGTTGAACGGTCACAGCACGGAAACCGTGAACGTGCACTTCAGATGTTGAAGGCAAAGCTTTACGAGATTGAATTGGAGAAGCAGCAGTCGCAGATCGGAGCGGCTAGAAAATCTATTGTAAAAACCGGAGATCGTTCTGAAAAAATAAGAACTTATAATTATCCGCAAAGCCGTGTTACGGATCATCGTATCGGGTATACCCAACATAATCTTCCGTCTATTATGAATGGTGAGATAGATAGCTTCATAGAGCAGCTAAGAATAGCAGATAGTGCAGAGAAAATGACTGAAGGCGCGGCTTAGGCTAATAATAACATTAAACTATATTGATCGATATTACGTCTGTATATTCAATAATAAGTATTATACATTTTTAATTAATTTCACCGGTTAAACAACCATTTAATATGAGTAAAGGACTATTAGCTACCCTGGTAATTGTAGGTATCGTTTTAGTTTTTGGAATTGGATTTTTTATGTGGGGCACTGGCGTGTACGACAAGGCAGTTAGTGCACAAGAGGGGGTTAATGCTGAGTGGGCTGATGTTCAGGCCGCTTATCAGCGAAGAGCCGATCTTGTACCCAATTTAGTAGCAACCGTAAAAGGTGCTGCGGAGAATGAGAAAGAAATACTTGTTCAGGTAACACAGGCCCGTGCTGGGATTGTAGGTGCAAAAACACCTGAAGATCTTGAGATAGCTGGTCGCAAAATTAATACTGCCATCAACCTTGCTTTCGAAGCATATCCGCAGATAAGATCGACTGAAAACTTTCAGGATTTACAAGCTCAGCTTGAGGGGACTGAAAATAGAATTAACGTTGCGCGTCAGCGTTATAATGAATCGATCAGGAACTATAATACCTACGTGAGGGGTTATTTTAAAAAAATGGCGCTTAACATGTTTGGTGGAGGCGAAGACTTTACGGTAAGAAAAGGATTTGAAGCTTCCGAACAGGCGCAGAATTCACCAAAAGTAGAATTTTAAAGATCTTCTACTCTCTGCTTGCAAACTGAGAGGTCCCGCTCCCGAATTTACGGGGCGGGATTTTTTATGCCTGATTTTTGGACTGGAAATAATCGAACGTACGGCACCTAATTAATTAAGAATATTACTGCAACAGGCCAACGAAAAAATCAGAAGCATGAATAGTGTTACTCGTGATTTTCCGGTTCATTAGAAGCACGTTTAAGGGTTTTAAGGACAAGCGCTGGTAGGTAAATAATTGACGTTAGGATGTTCACATTGTTCATCGGGCTGTGGCTAACAACTTTAATACTTGTAACCCAGTTACTCCTAAAAAACCATATTCAATATGAAGTACTTGTTCCTTGTTCTTTTTTTCACACCCTTTATTGTTACTGCTCAATCTGGTGAAGAGGATGCAGTAAAAAATGTTATTACAACTTCTTATATCAATGGCCTGCAAAATGGCGGAAGTATTGAAGACATCAGAAAGGGTTTTCACCCAACCTTTACCATGTTGCGTTTCAGGGAAAATGATGTGAAACCTCTGCCTATTGAAGAGTGGATATCGAACATTGAAAAACAACGGGCTAAAAATGAGCCGCCTCCTCCAGTTGCAGAAGGAAAATTCATTGACATAGACATTACCGGAAATGCTGCTGTTGTAAAACTAGATTTGCATCGTGGTGGCAAAAGGACCTTTACTGATTACCTTGTGCTGTATAAATTCACAGAAGGATGGAAGATCATTAGTAAATCCTTTTACAGATATCCTTAAAAATAAAAATCTCCTGCATCCAAGAGGCGTTTTATTCAAACCATTAAAGTTTATTTAAGTGTTCGCTTAACTTCGTGGTTCTCATCACTTTCAATTATTAGCCTCTTGTTAATGTTAAACTTTGTTTAAAAAATATTGACTACAACCCAATTACCATGAAACTTTTTTTAGCTTGTTTTTTTGCCTTCTTATCACTGCCTGCTGTATCGCAAAATGAAAGTACACTGTGTACAAGATTAGGCTATCCAGCCACGACGAAGTTATTAATTGTGCATGCTGATGATTTGGGTGTAAGCCATTCTGAGAATGATGCGAGTATAAAATCGCTAGACAACTTGGTAAATTCAGCAAGTATCATGGTACCATGTCCTTGGTTCCAGGAGATTGCTTTTTTTGCGCGGCAACACAAAGAAAAAGACTTTGGGTTGCACCTTACATTAACAAGTGAATGGAAATTTTACAAGTGGGGGCCGGTCACTTCGATCAGTAGCGTTCCCTCGCTCGTAAACAAAAATGGATATTTCTATTCTTCAGTAGACAGCATGGCCCGTTTTGCAAACCTTAAGGAAGTTGAGATCGAGCTTAGGAATCAGATTAAAAAGGCGTTACAAAATGGGATTGATGTAACTCACTTGGATGCACACATGTATGCCGCCAGAAATAACAAAGAGTTACTGAAAATTTATGTGAACCTCGGTCGTGAATTTAGGGTGCCTGTACTTTTGACAAGGGATGAGAAAGTGTTAGACTCTGTTGAACTTAACTCCCGGGATGTTGTCGTCGACTACTTGTACCAAGCTGATCAGGTAAGTTATGATGGAGGTCTTTCCAAATATTATACGAACGCCATCAAGCAACTTAAACCAGGGCTGTCTTGCTTGCTAGTGCATACAGCTTATGATGACAGAGAGACGCGAGCAATGACAAATGGATTCGTCTACTGGGGAAGTCTTTGGCGCCAACAGGATTTTGATTTTTTTACCAGCGCAAATGCCAAAGAACTGATACGAGATGAGAATATTAAGCTCATCACCTGGAGGGAAATCCGGGATAAGATAACTCGGAAGTAAGACCTTTTTGATGTGAACTAATAACTACTAAAAAAAACCTCTTTTCCACTATTCTATCTGTGGTTACACTTTTAATCCTTGGCAAAGGCTACACCGACATCTGAAAATAAAAACGCCTCCCTAATTTGGGAGGCTTTTTAGAATATTTATACAATCGAAGATTTAAAGCGTTCTTTTCACTTCGCGGTTTTCGTAACTCTCGATAACATCGCCCTCGTTCATATCATCGAATCCAACAATACCAATACCGCAGTCGAAACCAGATTTAACTTCGCTTGCATCATCCTTGAAGCGTTTTAAAGAATGTAGTTTTCCGGCATAAACAACAATACCATCGCGAATTAATCTTATTGGATTTGATCGCTTGATTGATCCATCCGTTACCATACAACCTGCGATTGTTCCGATTTTTGAAATTCTGAATACTTCACGAATTTCGGCATTACCAACAATTACCTCTTCAACCTTAGGTGCAAGCATACCTTCCATCGCATCACGAACTTCATTAATTGCATCGTAAATGATAGAATACAAACGGATTTCTATTTCTTCGTTCTCTGCAATTCGTTTTGCTGCTACTGAAGGTCTCACCTGGAAGCCAAGAACAATGGCATCAGATGCTGAAGCCAACAACACGTCTGATTCAGAGATCTGACCAACACCACGGTGGATAATTGCAACTTGAACTTCCGGTGTTGAAAGTTTCAATAAGGAATCTGACAATGCTTCTACAGAACCATCCACGTCACCTTTCACAATTACATTTAATTGTTTGAAGTTACCAATGGCAAGTCTTCTACCGATCTCATCCAGTGTAATGTGTTTCTTCGTGCGCATATTTTGCTCACGGAGTAATTGACCGCGTTTGTTGGCAAGCTCTCTTGCTTCGCGATCAGTTTCCATTACATTAAATTTTTCACCGGCTTGCGGTGCTCCATCAAGACCAAGTACTACTACTGGCGTTGAAGGGCCAACCTCTTGAACACGTTTTCCAGTGTCATCGAACATTGCTTTTACGCGTCCATAGTTTGGACCCGCGAGCAGAATATCTCCTAAACGTAATGTACCACTCTGAACCATTACCGTGGCAACATATCCACGTCCCTTGTCTAGGGATGCTTCTATTACTGACCCTGTGGCAGGTCTGTTAGCATTAGCTTTAAGATTTAAAATTTCAGCTTCAAGCAAAACCTTTTCAAGTAGTTCTTCAACTCCTTGACCAGATTTCGCAGATATTTCCTGGCACTGATACTTTCCACCCCATTCCTCTACGAGGATATTATTTTTAGAAAGTGCTTCCCTGATTTTATCAGGATTCGCAGTCGGTTTATCTATTTTATTAATTGCAATAACGATTGGCACACCGGCAACCTGAGCGTGATTAATCGCTTCTCGTGTTTGCGGCATTACATCATCATCAGCAGCTACTACGATAATTGCTACGTCTGTTATTTTCGCACCCCTTGCACGCATCGCGGTAAAAGCTTCGTGACCGGGAGTATCTAAGAATGCAATTTTGTTTCCGCTTTTCGTAGTTACATCATATGCACCGATGTGTTGGGTAATACCACCAGCTTCCTGCGCCGTTACCTTCGTGTTTCTGATATAATCCAGTAAAGATGTTTTACCGTGATCAACGTGACCCATGATGGTAACAATCGGAGCGCGGTGACTTAATTGCGCTTCGGTATCTGCACTTTCAACCACCACTAAATCATCATCACCTGATGCAAATTGAACATCGTACCCGAATTCATCAGCAATCACTGTAATGGCTTCAGCATCCAATCTCTGATTGATTGACACGAACATGCCTAAGCTTAAGCAGGTAGAAATTACTTCATTCACTGATACATTCATCAATGAAGCAAGATCATTTGCTGATATAAACTCTGACACTTTTAATGTCTTGGATGATTCCTGGTCCTGAAGCATTTGCTGCTCCTGAGCGTCAGAATAAGCCTGACGCTTTTCTCTTCTATATTTTGACCCTGAAGTCTTTTTACCTCCACCACTCAGTTTTGCAAGTGTAGCGCGTATTTGTTCCTGAATTTCTTTTTCGGTTGGCTCGGCCTTTTGCACACGAGGTTGGGGCGCATGTTGTCCTCCTCGATTGCCACCTGTATTGCCCCCACCCGTTCTTTGATGCGGAGGCTGGTTAGGACGTTGTCCAGGTCGAGCTTGTTGTGGCGGAGACTGTTGCTGATCGCCTTGGTTTGCAATACGTTTTCTTGGACGTTTGCCTTTACGATCGTCTTTGGCGTCAGTATTAGGCGCAGCAGGAGCTTCCTTCTTCTTCTCTGTTGGCAGTTCAATTCTATCAACAACTTTTAAGCCTTTAAGCTTATCAGCTTTTGCCTTGATTAACTCTTGTGGTTCTGGTTGTTTTTCAGCAACTACTACTGGTTCTATAACTGGCTGAGGAGCCGGAACCTCTTTTTCTTTTTCTTTCTCCTTTTCTTTTATCTCTTGTACAGGTTCATGTACTGGAGGAGGAGGAGCTGCTACAACTTCAGGTTTCTGTTCTGCTTTAATTTCTTCTACTACTGTTACCTCTTCTTTTTTAGCAACTGGCTTTTTCTCTAATTCTATTTTGCCAACTACTTTAATGCCTTCAAGCTTTGGCTTTTCTCGTTCAACTTTCTCAGGTTGTTTAACCTCTTCCTTAGCTTCTTTCGCCTTGAGATTATTAGACCCAAGGTTTTTAATCATGATGTTTTCCTCGTCATCTACCCGCTTTTTCGCAGATTCTTTTTCACGATCAATGCTTTGGTTTTCAACATGCTTTGTTCCGATGGTAAGACCGGATGCTTCAAGCTTTTCACTGGCAGAAGAGGCATATTCTTTAGCGAGCATAGCATACTGCTCGGGTGTAAGTTTAGTGTTAGGATTATTGTCAACCGCAAAGCCTTTTTTAGTCAAAAACTCCAAAATGGTGTTATGACCAACATTTAGCTTCCGTGACGCTTGCCCCAACCGTATCAATTTTTCTTCTGCCATGCCTCAAATATCCCTATAAATTTTTGTGTTTAGTTAGTCAGAATGTGAATTATTATTCAAATTCCTTCTTCAAAACGTTCATTACACTATCAACTGTTTCTTCTTCAAGATCTGTTCTGCGAACAAGCTCTTCTTTGTTAAGGTTCAACACGCTCTTTGCTGTATCTAACCCAATACGTTTTAACTCATCAAGTACCCAGCTTTCAATCTCATCTGAAAACTCGTCAAGATCAACATCTTCGTCAACCTGGCCTTCAGCGACTTCACGGAATACGTCAATTTCATATCCGACAAGACGACTTGCTAGTTTTATATTCAAGCCGCCTTTTCCAATGGCTAATGAAACCTGATCCGGTTTCAGATACACAGAAACGCGGCCGCTATCTTTATCTACTTTTAAAGAAGTTATCTTGGCAGGGCTCAGCGCACGCTGAATATAAAGATCGAGATTTTCTGTGTAGTTGATTACATCGATATTCTCGTTCTGTAGTTCACGAACAATAGCGTGGATTCTTGAACCCTTCATACCAACGCAGGCACCAACAGGATCGATTCTATCGTCGTATGATTCAACGGCAACTTTTGCACGTTCGCCTGGCTCACGAACAACTTTTTTGATGGTAATCAATCCATCATAAACTTCTGGCACTTCCTGCTCGAACAAACGCTCTAGGAACACAGGTGATGTACGTGAAAGAACGATCTTAGGATTGCCATTCACCATCTCAACTTTGTGAACAATGGCTCTTACAGTTTCTCCTTTACGATAGCGGTCTTTGCTTATCTGCTCACTTCGTGGGATCGAAATTTCGTTGCCTTCAGCATCCGTAAGCAATATTTCTTTGCTTAATACCTGGTACACTTCACCGCTAATGATCTCTCCAACGATATCTTTATATTTCTGAAATAAAATATCTTTCTCCAGATCTTTCACTTTCTGCATCAGCGTTTGGCGTGCAGTAGTTACGGCTCTTCTACCGAAATCCTCAATGTCAACCTGCTCAGAAACTTCTTCACCAACTTCAAAATCTGGTTCAATTTTCTTGGCTTCGGTAAGACTTATCTTGTCATGATCCCAAATATCTTCAGAGTCATCTTCTACAATTTCGCGTATGCGATAGATTTCCAAGTCACCCTTATCAGCATTTATGATAATGTCAAAATTGTCGGTTGATAATGGATTTCCATCTTCATCGTTTCCATACTTTTTCTTAATCATGTTACGGAAAACATCTTCCAAGATGCGAATCATGGTTGGCCGGTCTATATTCTTTTGCTTCGCAAACTCAGCAAACGATTCAATTAAATTTGAAATATCCATAGTTCAACTTTATTTAAACGATACCATTACTAATGCTTTCTCTATTTCAGAGAGTAGTATTTCTTGCTTTTTGATTTCTTTATTTTTTCCTGTCCCAAGCTCCTGAAGAAGAATAATCTTGTCCTCCAAAACCTGCTCTAGCCTCCCTTCAATCACTATTTCGCCAACTTTTACTTTTAAAGATCTTCCGATATTCTTAACGTATTGACGCTTAAATTTTAAAGGATGATCAAGGCCGGGTGTTGAGACTTCAAGGGTGAAATTATCTTCTACCAAATTGGTTTCATCAAGCATGTTGGAAATGTGTCGGCTCAGTTCTGCGCAGTCATCTATATTAACGCCCTGATCGCCATCGACAAAAACCGATACTTTTTTAGGGCCTTTTCTGGAAGAAACAATAACATCAACAATAAACTGACCAGGGGCCAGCTTTCCCTCTGCAAATTGTTTTATTTCTTCAACTGCATCCATCCAAATTCCAAAATATTGTATAAGCAAAGAGGGGACTTATCGGTCCCCTCTTTAAAAGTTTCTAATGCAAAATTAGAATTTTTTTATTTCATCGCAAATGAAAATTATAGTTCTTGATAAAGAAAGCACAACAATGCAATATAATTGTCGCCTTCTTAAGCTTTGTCGCTAAATATATTCAGGCAGATTCTTTAAGTATACACCATACCCGCTTTTTTCAAGTGGTTTGGCTAGCTCAAGTAATTGCGCTTTGTTAATGAATCCTCTGCGGTACGCCACTTCTTCTATACAACCGACTTTCAATCCTTGCCTCTGTTCGATGACCTGCACAAAGTTTGAAGCTTGCATGAGCGAATCAAAAGTTCCGGTATCGAGCCAGGCAGTGCCTCTGCTCATTGGAGCAACTTTCAGTTTTCCTTTCTGCAGATATACATTATTTACATCTGTGATTTCTAACTCACCGCGTGGACTGGGCTTTATCGCTTTAGCGATTGATACAACTTCATTATCATAAAAATAAAGCCCCGGCACTGCATAATTTGATTTAGGATTAGCTGGTTTTTCCTCAATGGAAATTGCATTCTTATCCTTATCAAATTCCACGACACCATATCTTTCAGGATCAGTAACGTGATAGGCAAATACTACTCCACCATCAGGATCAACATTAGATTCCAAAAGCGTTTTTAGTCCGGATCCATAAAAAATGTTATCGCCAAGAATTAAAGCCACTTTGTCTTTTCCAATAAATTTCTCACCAATGACAAATGCCTGTGCGAGACCTTCCGGTTTTGGTTGAACTTCATAATGAAATGAACAACCTAAGTTTTTCCCATCACCCAATAATTTCTGAAATATGGGCAAGTCATTGGGTGTTGAAATAATAAGCACCTCATGAATGCCTGCCATCATCAGAACCGATAAAGGATAATATATCATCGGTTTATCATACAAAGGCATAAGTTGTTTACTCACTGCAAGGGTTAGCGGATATAATCTCGTTCCTGATCCGCCTGCCAGAATTATTCCTTTCATCTTTATAAATTAGATATGGGTATTGAAGTATGAGTATTGAAACTGGAGTAAATTATCTTCCTTCGTACATTTTTTCGTAGTAATTCATGTATTGGCCTGAAGTTACATTTTTAAGCCATTGCTGATTGGAGAGATACCAATCAACAGTCTTTTCAAGACCAATTTCGAATGTCACAGAAGGAGACCAGCCCAGTTCATTCATTAATTTTGATGCATCTATCGCGTATCTTAAATCATGGCCAGGTCTATCCTTGACATAGGTGATCAACTGCTCGGAAGTTCCTTCACTCCTGTCAAGTTTTTTATCCATTGTTTTACAGAGCAGTTTTACCAACTCTATGTTTTTCCATTCGTTGTTACCGCCAATGTTATAGACTTGTCCTGGTGTTCCTTTATGAAAAATGGTATCAATGGCTCTTGCATGGTCAACAACAAATAGCCAGTCACGAATATTTTCACCTTTGCCATATACAGGCAGCGGTTTATTATTAATGATGTTATTGATCATTAACGGAATCAGCTTTTCGGGAAAATGAAACGGTCCGTAATTATTCGAACACCGACTAATAAGTGTTGGTAAACCATAGCTATTGCTAAAGGCTGTTACGAAATGGTCGCTACTTGCTTTAGATGCTGAATAGGGTGACTGGGGATCAATGTGAGTATCTTCAGTGAAAAATTTACCGTGTTCAACAGAACCGTAAACTTCATCTGTTGAAATGTGATAAAACACCTTGTCTTTGAAGTTTCCCTTCCATGCATTCTGTGCAGCCTTCAAAAGGTTAATGGTGCCAATGATGTTTGTTTGTGCAAACTCAGCTGGGTTCTCAAGAGAGCGATCTACATGAGATTCTGCCGCCAGGTGAACAACGCCATCAATTTGATGTGTCTTAAAAACGTCAGTTAATAAATCAAGATCAAGTATATCACCTTTCTGAAATATGTAATTGGCATTATCTTCTATATCCCTTAAATTCTCAAGGTTGCCAGCATAGGTAAGCTTATCTAAATTGACAATTGTATAATCGGGGTACTTGTTAACGAAAAGTCTTACAACGTGAGAGCCTATGAAACCGGCACCACCGGTTATTAATATTTTCTTTAAAGCCATTTTATATTTAATTTCTACCGAACGTATTTCTCAAAATTCTTGTGATCTCTTGCGTACAGCTCATCGCCTGGCAAAGACTTGAAATATTCATATGTAATCTTGAGTCCCTCTGAGCGCGAAACTTTCGGTTCCCATCCCAATATATTTCTCGCTTTAGTGATATCAGGTTTACGCTGCTTTGGATCATCCTGAGGTAAAGGCTTACAAATAATTTTTTGAGATGTACCTGTTAGTTTTACAATTTCTTCAGCGAATTGCCAGATGGTTATTTCATCAGGATTACCAATGTTCACGGGAGCTGCATAATCTGACATTAATAGTCTGAAAATTCCTTCAACCTGATCATCAATGTAACAGAAAGATCTTGTTTGAGAACCGTCTCCAAACACTGTCAAATCCTCGCCCCGTAATGCTTGACCAATAAACGCAGGCAATACGCGACCGTCATTGAGTCTCATTCGAGGACCATAAGTATTAAAAATTCTTATTATCCTCGTCTCAACGTTGTGATACGTGTGGTATGCCATTGTCATGGCCTCTTGAAATCTTTTTGCTTCGTCATAAACACCACGCGGACCGATAGGATTTACGTTGCCAAAGTATTCCTCTGTTTGCGGATGAACCAAAGGATCTCCATAAACTTCTGAGGTTGAAGCAACAAGAATTCTTGCTCTTTTAGCTCTCGCTAGGCCAAGCAAATTATGAGTGCCCAGCGACCCAACTTTTAATGTCTGTATCGGAATCTTGAGATAATCAATTGGACTTGCCGGCGATGCAAAATGCAGAATGTATTTGAGGTCGGCAGGTACATGAACAAACGTTGAAACATCATGATGATAAAATTCAAAATCAGCATGTTTAAAAAGATGTTCAATGTTTCTGACATCTCCTGTTATGAGGTTATCCATGGCAATAACATGGTAGCCTTCGCGCAAAAAACGGTCACACAAATGCGATCCGATAAATCCTGCGCCTCCTGTAATCAGAACTCGTTCCTTAGCCATGAATCACCTCCTTATTAGCATAAACAGTTTCCCTGCCAATGCTAAAATAAGTATAACCTTGTTCCTTCATCACGTCAAGTTCATACACATTTCGTCCGTCAAATATTACTCTTGCTTTTAAAATAGCATTGAGCTTGTCGAAATCAGGTGTGCGGAATTCAGGCCATTCCGTTGCAATAAATATTGCATCAGCGCCTTCAGCAGCTTCGTAAGGATTTTCGTAGTATTTAATCTTGTCACCGATGATCTGTTTAATGTTGCCCATTGCTTCAGGATCATGCGCTCTGATTTTTACACCTTCTTCTAACAACACTTCAATGTTGTATAAGGCAGGTGCTTCACGAATGTCATCAGTATGCGGCTTGAATGACAGCCCCCAAAAAGCAATTGTCTTGCCTTTAAGATCCCCGTTGAAGTGTTCTTTTATTTTTTCAATCAATTTGGTCTTCTGAAATGTATTTACTTCCATTACTGCTTTCAGAATCTTAAAGTTGTAAGATGCATCATCCGCAGATTTTGCAAGCGCCTGAACGTCTTTAGGAAAGCAACTGCCGCCATATCCTATTCCTGGAAACAAGAAACGTTTCCCTATCCTGCTATCTGTTCCCATCCCTTTTCTAACGGCATCAACATCCGCACCGAGAAGTTCACATAAGTTTGCAATTTCATTCATGAAGGTAATCTTCGCGGCCAGAAATGCATTCGCTGCGTATTTTGTTAATTCAGCTGACTTCTCATCCATAAATACTAATGGATTTCCCTGACGAACAAAGGGAGCATATAATGTCTCCATTATTTTACGCGCCCGTTGGGATGTTGTTCCAATAACAACTCTTTCCGGCTTCATAAAATCTTCAACCGCCACACCCTCTCTTAAAAATTCTGGATTTGAAACTACGTCAAAATCAACATTTGCCTTTCTGGCGATTCTTTCTCTTACTTTATCTGCAGTGCCAACCGGCACAGTACTTTTGTCAATTATTACAGTGTAATCGGAAAGAATTGGTCCCAAATCCTCAGAAACTTTCAGGATATATTTTAGATCAGCTGATCCGTCTTCACCTGGCGGTGTTGGCAATGCCAAAAAGATAACTTTTGCATCCTCTATGCCCTCTTTAAGATTTGTAGTAAAAAATAAGCGCTCTTGCTTAATGTTACGTTCAAACAATTGTTCGAGACCCGGTTCATAAATGGTAATCTTCCCACTATTTAATTTTTTAACTTTTTCGTGGTCAATATCAATACAAGTAACGGTGTTGCCTGTTTCGGCAAAGCAAGTTCCTGTTACCAGACCAACGTAACCAGTCCCTACGACAGCAATTTTCATGTTTTTGATTTAATGAGTTGTAAAATTAATTGTTTTTAATGGTTTGACATAAGTAGTAAACTACCGGCAATAAAAATCATTCCAAAAGCAGCCGAACGAACATTAGTTTCAAGGGTATAAAATTAGTGTTAGCTTTGTATCCCTTAAACAATACACTTACTTTTTATGGAAATGCTTATTGAAAAACCCTCGGAGGTGAGCTTCGAAGAGACGGAAAATCAAAAAATGATTGCTCAAATGATTCGAGATTTTGGCAGTCGAGAGATTAAACCTTTTATGATGGAATGGGATGAGAACCAGATTTTTCCAACAGAACTCTTTCATCAAATGGGTTCGCTTGGTCTAATGGGAGTGCTTGTTCCGGAAGAATACGGTGGTGCAGGATTCGGCTACCTCGAATATATTACTGCAATTGTTGAGCTATCAAAAATTGATGGTTCTATTGGTCTTTCGATGGCCGCACACAATTCGCTTTGTACAAATCATATTTTGCAATTCGCTAATGAGGAACAAAAGCGAAAATATTTACCCAAACTCGCCAGTGGCGAATGGATTGGCGCGTGGGGTTTAACTGAACCTAATACAGGATCTGATGCAGGTAACATGCGTACAGTAGCTGTAAAAGACGGAGATTATTATGTATTAAACGGTGCAAAGAATTTCATTACACATGCTATGTCAGGCAACGTGGCCTTAGTAATAGTGCGTACAGGAAACGTGGGAGACTCTCATGGAATGTCAGCTTTTATTATAGAAAAAGGAACTCCAGGGTATTCAGCTGGCAAAAAAGAAAATAAGTTAGGAATGCGTGCTTCTGAAACTGCCGAACTTATTTTTACCGATTGTCGAATTCATAAATCACAAATGGTTGGGAAAGAAGGGGAAGGCTTTGTGCAAGCACTTAAAATTTTAGATGGTGGAAGAATTTCCATAGCAGCACTAAGTTTGGGGATTGCAGTGGGAGCTTATGAATGTGCGTTGCAATATTCCAAAGAGCGCCATCAGTTCAACCAACCAATTTCTAAGTTTCAAGGAATTGCATTTAAATTAGCCGAAATGGCAACTAAAATAGAGGCTGCTAAACTCCTTACATACCGGGCAGGAGAACTCAAAAACGCAGGAAAAGAAGTAAACAAAGAGTCAGCAATGGCAAAATTATATGCTTCTGAAATAGCCGTTGAAGTAGCAAACGACTCCGTTCAGATTTACGGTGGCTACGGCTATACAAAAGACTATCCTGCAGAGAAATACTACCGCGACGCTAAACTTTGTACGATTGGCGAAGGAACTTCTGAAATACAAAAATTAGTTATTTCAAGAGCAATCTTAAAATAGCGTTGCAATATTTCATTAGGATATTTATATTTGCATCCCTAAAAATAAAGTATGATCATCGTTAACATTAAAGAAAACGAATCAATTGATAAAGCATTGAAGCGTTTTAAGAAGAAGTTCGAAAAGACAGGCGTTTTGAAAGAGTTGCGTTCGAGAACTTCTTATGAAAAACCTTCTGTAAGCCGCAGACATGAGATCATCAGAGCTGCTTACAGAGAGCAAATGAAGAACTTAGAAAATAGCTAATCTATCAAAATTAATAGGTTGAGAAGGTCATTTGTTCAAATTGGCCTTGTTATACACATTCTTTCAACATTATCCCTTTAGATGTTTTTCTGAAGGGATTTTTTTTTACATTAGTACTACCTCGTTGGATCAGTGGTAGAAATGATTGAAGACTTTCTAAAATATCTTCGCTTCGAAAAACGTGTTAGTACCCATACCGTACTCGCCTACCAAAACGATCTTGATCAGTTCCACAAATTCACAAGCGAAACATTTCTAATTTCAGAGCTCCATTCGGCCGATTATGGCATTATCAGATCATGGATAATTTCCCTGGTTGAGTCAGGCTTGGAAGCTGCTTCGGTAAATCGGAAAATAGCGTGCTTGCGGACTTTCTTTAAGTTTTTGTTGAGACGCGAAATGATTAGCAAAGATCCGATGATGAAGATCAGAATACTGAAAACCAGTAAAAAGCTTCCCTCTTTCATTAAGGAAACTGAGATGGCTAACTTGCTTGACAAAGTATCTTTTGAAGAAACTTTTGAAGGCCACCGCGATAAGACGATTCTCGAATTGTTCTATGGCACTGGAATAAGGCTTTCTGAACTTATTCACCTAGAAGATTCCAAAATTGATTTGAGAAGCCAGACGATTAAAGTGCTGGGAAAACGCAATAAGGAGAGAATAATTCCTTTCTCGGCAGCTATGACTTCTGTCCTAGAGGATTATAAGCGCATACGACAGAGAGATGTAGCACAAAAAAGTCATGGCTACTTTTTCGTAACCAAAGAAGGAGATCCTTGCTATCCAATGCTTATCAACAGGATCGTGAAAAAGTATTTACAACCAAACGTAGCGTCCGACAAAAAAAGTCCGCATGTTTTGCGCCATACTTATGCAACACACTTATTAAATAAAGGAGCAGAGATCAATGCCGTAAAAGATCTATTGGGTCATACAAGTTTAGCGGCAACACAAGTTTATACACACAATTCAATGGAGAAGCTTAAAAAGGTTTTTGACCAAGCTCATCCAAAAGCTTAATAAAGGCCTATGTAAACACTTCTACTTAGCGACCATCTGGCAGGTCAAAAAATTGCCACTCAGTAGTTATGTTAAACTTAAATTTTTAATTCTATGAAGCTGCAAGTTCATTCAATCCACTTCGATGCTGACCGGAAACTTATTGATTTCATTCAAAAGAAGTTAAATAAGCTTGAGACGTTTTATGATCGAATGGTAGATGGAGAAGTTTTTCTAAAACTCAATAATGAGGGAGTGGAGAACAAAACGGTGGAAATAAAACTTAAAGTGCCAGGCAGCAATTTATTTGCAGTAGAAAAGGCGAGGTCATTCGAAGCGGCTACTGATATGGCAACTAACGCCCTTCGCATACAATTGACCAAATTCAAAACTAAAATCCAGAACTGAAAAGTTTAGTAAATAAAAAAGGCTCCCTCAGGAGCCTTTTTTATTTTATTGGATTCCAAAGGATTTCTTAACCTGATCTACGTGATCAAGTTTCTCCCACGGGAAAAGTTCAACCTTCATTTTTAATTCATTCTTTTTGCCCTTGTTGAATATTTTCTCAACAACTTTTGGCTCCCTACCCATATGACCATATGCAGCAGTCTCTGAATAAATTGGTGTTCTTAAACTAAACCTTTGTTCGATGAAGTAAGGACGCATATCAAAGATCTTTTCAACCTTCTTTGCAATCTCCCCGTCATTCAATTTTACTTTTGATGTTCCGTAAGTGTTTACATAGAGTCCAACTGGTTTTGCAACACCAATTGCATAAGCAACCTGCACTAAAACTTCATCGCACAAACCGGCAGCAACAAGATTTTTTGCGATATGACGAGTAGCATAAGCTGCAGATCTGTCGACCTTTGACGGATCTTTTCCTGAAAAGGCACCACCTCCATGTGCTCCTTTACCACCGTAAGTATCTACAATGATTTTTCTTCCGGTCAAGCCTGTATCACCATGAGGACCACCAATCACAAATTTACCGGTAGGATTTACGTGGTACTTGATTGATTCACCAAAAAGTTGTTGAACTCTTTTAGGCAGCTTCTTTTTTATTCTTGGTACAACGATGTTAATAACATCCTCACGGATTTGTTTAAGCATAGCAGCATCTTTTGCAAAATCATCGTGTTGTGTTGAAATTACAATTGTGTCAATGCGAACTGGGCGGTTGTCATCGCTATACTCGATCGTTACCTGCGATTTCGCATCGGGGCGCAGATAAGTCATTACTTTTCCCTCTTTGCGAATTTGTGCCATTTCCCGAAGGAGTAGGTGGGCTAATTCTAATGGCAAAGGCATCAAATTGTCGGTTTCGTTGGTTGCATAACCAAACATCATCCCTTGATCACCAGCGCCTTGTTCTTCCTTCTTTTTACGCTCAACACCTTGGTTGATGTCAGCAGATTGCTCGTGAATTGCAGAAAAAATCCCGCATGAATTCGCTTCAAACATGTATTCACTCTTCGTGTAACCAATTTTTCTGATCACTTCGCGAGCGATGTCCTGCACATCTAAATACGCTTCTGATTTTACCTCACCGGCCAGCACGACCTGCCCTGTTGTAACAAGTGTTTCACAGGCAACTTTTGAATTCGGATCGTAAGCAAGAAAATAATCAATCAATGCATCTGAAATCTGGTCAGCAACTTTGTCAGGATGTCCTTCAGATACCGATTCTGAGGTAAATAAGTAAGGCATAGTTTAAATAAGCTTTAATTTTAATCGGCAAATTTAGACGAATTGAACGAATGAAAAAATTAAGGTTGGGCGAGAAACAAAAAAACAGCCGGCGACTTTGGCAATTCAATGGTTTTTGATTTCCATTCCTGAACTGACTTTGTTAAAATATTTTCTTGAGGGCCTGTAATATCAATAGCAATCGTTAGCAGAGAAGTAGGCTTTAAATTCTGAATCAGAATTTTAGCGATGGAATTATTCCGATAAGGAGTTTCTATAAAAATCTGGGTTTGTGATTGCGTTTTTGATTCCCTTTCAAAAGCCTTCACTGCTGCTGTTGCATCTGCATTATTAATAGGAAGATATCCTTGAAAAGAAAATTTCTGACCATTTAATCCTGATGCCATCAGCGCAAGCAATATCGAGGACGGACCTACAAGCGGAATCACTCTTATCTGCTGCCGGTGGGCGTACTGCACAGCCAATGCACCTGGATCAGCAATACCAGGACAACCTGATTCAGAGATAATCCCAACGTTAAACCCTTGCGCTAGCGGCGAGAGTAATACTGCAACCTCCTCGCTTTTGGTATCCTTATCTAATACTGAAAAGTTAAGATTCTCTATTGAATCATAGATTTTCAAAGCACTTAAATATCTCCTGGCTGTCCTTACATTCTCCACTACGAAATGCCTGATGCCTGGTAATATTTCCAGCAGCTGAGGAGTTGTAACGCGATGCACCGTATCATCTGCGATTACATTAGGAATCAAAAACAATTTACCTTTGTTAGTCATGATCAATGATCAGAATTGAAAGATGGGAAAAATTCTTATTATAGTCGGAATCATCGTTTTACTTGCTGGCATTTTCATTCAATATGTTGAAAGGATACCATTTCTCGGCAAGCTTCCGGGTGATATTGCCATTGAGAGACCGAACTTCAAATTCTATTTTCCCATCACAACAAGCATACTTGTAAGTATTTTGATTTCCCTTATCCTTTTTCTAATCAATAAATTCAAAAATTAGCGTTATTATATTATCCCCTCTTATTTGGCGTTACATATGAAGGTTAAGAGGCTTAGTTTATTTGACCAAATTTTGCGAATTTCAAGGTTTTATTGTGAAGCAATACCTGCTATATCTTGTTTTTTTCTGCTCTGTCGGCTTATGCAATGGACAGAGTGGTGACGCTGGGGCTACTGTTCCCATTAGTTTTCCTGACAGTGTTCGAATGGTTTTGGAGAATACCCGAAATGTAGATGCTTCGGTTATTGGAAGTGGTTTTGTTTCTGCCTGGACAAGCCTTGCACCAGACCAACAACAGCTGATCAGAAAACAGGCCATCCTACTAAAGAAAAAGAAATACAGCTTAAGACCTCATGTTACCAATTATTTTGGCGCAATTGTAAATGCCGTTAACGTTGAGCATGCAGACAGTAGAAAGTTCGCAGCTTATTTAAATGTTGCCGGAAAAGTAATTGAAAATAATACCACTACGCAGGCTGCTAACTTCTTTGCGCTTAGCCGAACATTTTTTCTACAGCACGCACTTCATTACGAAAAGTCTTTCCGGCTCCGTGTGAGCGAGGATGACTATAATTTCGAATATCTCTCGCCTGCGCCTGTTCTTAGTTGGAATGACACGACACAACTTCAAAATCCAACTGACGAAAATAACATTACTGAATCGAACACTGATAGTTTCTCCGAATCCTATGATACTACTTTTCAGGAAATTGTACCGGAATGGATGACGCCAGAACCTACACCTTATTTCGAAGGACCGGTTTTAAAATTCACAAAAGTTAATCTCACATTTATTACACCATATGATTCAGTCCTTTTAAAAAATACAAAAGGAAGTGTGTCGATGATCCAGAATGTTTTTGCTGGTGAAGGAGGTTTGTTTGACTGGTCTGCCGCGGGCCTTAATCCAGATTCTGTTTATTGTAATCTAGCAACGTATTCTTTCAATATCAAAAAGTGCGAGATCAAAGCAGGGTTGGTTAAATTAAATTATGTTGGAAAAACACCTGGTGTAATTCCCGGAGCTTTCGAATTCAAATCGCAAACAAGAAAAGATTCTGTAGCATCGTCTTATCCCAGATTCAAATCCTATCAAAGTAATCTTGCTATCAATGGTATTGCAGATGAAAATGTTAAATACACAGGAGGATTTTCACTATCAGGAAATAAAATTTCAAGTCAGTCATTTAATGGAGAACCCGCAACAATAGAAGTTTCCAACAGAGGCCAGAAAAAATTCATCGCAAAGTCCTCTAACTTTCTTTTTGATAAATCGTCTATTGCCTCTCCGAAAACACGTGTTAGTATTTACCATAGCAATGATTCAATTGTCCACAATGTGGTAAGAATGAAGTATGTGTATGGAGATGATAGCACCCAACAATTAATCCTTCAAAAAGATAAAGGAGATATGCGATATGCTCCTTATGCATCTACCTATTTCAATATCGATTTTGCTGCGGATGTTATTCGTTGGGATTTGTATGCCGATAGTTTGAATTTAATGACTGAAGGAGGAAGAAATATAGTTCCGCTGATTATTGAATCAATAGACTACTACGACCCAGAGGATTATCGATTGCTTCAGGGCGTTGGTTTTGGATTTCACCCCCTTGCTGTTGTTGTAACCTTTGCTTTGAAGAAAAAGGTCCGAGAATTCTACAGCGGAGAACTGGCTCAGCATACAGGAAGAGATCTAGTCCAGGTAAAGAAGGCCATTGAATTTCTTACACAGAAAGGGATGGTTAACTATGATCCGCGAACAGATCTCGTGCAGGTAAAACCGAAAGCAATAGATCTTTACAAAGCCTTCAAAGGTGAGCTTGACTACGACAATCTTAAAATTCATTCTGTTATTGATAGCTTTCCCAATGCTACTATCAATTTTGCTGAGGGATACATGACTGTTCGTGGTGTTGAAGAGTTTAATTTAAGTGATTCACTTAACGTTAAAATACAACCTGATAGCAGTATCATCACGATACTTCAGAATAGGGACATGAAATTTAACGGCACAATAGATGCAGGCAATTTCGAAATCAGCGGTAAAGGTTTTACACTGCGATACGACAGTTTTTTAATTGATTTGAATCACATAGACTCTATTAATTTTTATGTAACTGAAAAGAATGCGAAGGGTCATGAGATCAGAAGAAAGATAAATAACTCAATGGTAGGCGCTGACTCTACCGCAGCTGCTGTTGCTGGCATGAGCAGTACTTCGCAAAAATCTGGCACGTTGTTCATCAGTAGGGCGAACAACAAATCTGGAAAACTGAAAATTCCCAATTACCCACGGCTTGACGCTTCTTCAGGTGGTGTTATTTATTTCGATCGAGGAGAAGTTCTTGGTGGAGCATATGACCGGTCAATGTTCTTTGTCGTCCCTCCCTTTAAGCTAGATAGTTTAAATGATGCTGACCCGGCATCAATAAATTTCGATGGTACTTTTGTTTCAAACGGGATGTTTCCAAGTTTTAAGGAAAAATTACATACCCAACCCGATAAGTCTCTTGGCTTTGATCACGCTATTCCTCCTGGAGGATACCAATTATATGAAGGTGATGGGAAAATGTCAGGTGTTCTTACCCTTAATAACAGAGGGTTGAGAGGCTTTGGACAAATTGACTATTTGGCTGCCAGTATTATTTCTGAAGACATCGTTTATTACCCTGATTCTGTTATCGCTCGCGGCAACAGAGCAAGAATTTCAGAGAAGCAATTTGGGTCAGTGATTTTTCCACAAGCTTCTTTGTCTGACTTCGAAATGAAATGGTATCCGAAGGAAGATATGATGCGCTTGAAAAATCAAAAATCTCCTTTTAACTTTTATGACTCTACAGCATTCATGCAGGGGACTGTTACGGTGACAAAAAATGGTGTTGGAGGCATGGGTAAACTCGAAACGCGAGGCACCGAACTAATATCACGTGACATGAAATTCACAGCTAGTGATTTTGGTGCGCGTCATGCGAGATTTAAAGTAAAGACAGCCGACCCTAATAAGCCACTTTTTTCTGGTAATGATATTCGGTTGAAATTTAATCTTAAAGAAAACTATGCGGACATCAGTCCTGAGGTAGAAGGTGTTGCTGCAATTGATTTCCCTTATGCTCAATTTAAAACCTCCATCCCTAAGGCAAGATGGGATTTGGATGAACAAAAAATTATCATGAGCAAAGACCCTAATGTTGCGATTGAAAACTCTTACTTCTATACCACACGCAAAGAACTTGACTCGTTAAGTTTTAACGCGGAAGGCGCAGAGTATAATCTTAAAACGCAGGAGTTAAAAGTTACTGGCATTCCATACATTGTTGTAGCCGATGCGAGAATCACTCCTGAAAATAATGAAGTGTTGATTTTGGAGAATGCTAAAATTGGAACGCTTAAAAATACAGTGATTACTTTAGACACTTTAAATGCCTATCACAGGCTTACGGATGGTGTAGTGGATATCGTTTCTAGAAAAGAGTTTAGTGGATATGCAACATATCAATACGTCAACTTATTGAACGACACTTTCGCAATAAAGATGACAGATTTTCATCTTGAGCCAATTTTGGACACAGAAGCCACCAAGCGTTCAAGGAAAAATATCAATGCCACGATGCAGACTGTTGCCACAGGTGCAGTTTCTGATCTTGATCATCTGGTATTGGGTGCAGGCTTTTACTACAAAGGCGACATGATTATGTATGCCACCCGGCCTGCATTGCAACTCGATGGCTATTTGAAGATGGACATCAGGAATATAGAAAATTACAATGCATGGATAAAATATAATCAGTCGGGAGAGGAGACTGATGTGCTTTTAGATTTTGACAATGCCGTGACGGAAGATGGTAAAAAAGCAACTGCAGGGTTACACTTCGGCGCGGGCGACAATGACCTCTACATCAGTTTTGTAAACGATAAAAAAACCGATGATGATGAAGATTTTTTTACACCAACAGGTACGTTAGTCTACGACAAAGAGGTTAATGAATATCGAATTGAAGACCGGGAAAAAGCTGCTGGAAACAAATTATCAGGTAAAGTCTTTGCATACAATGATGAGAAGAAACAGGTGCGGTTTGAAGGGCCTGTTAACATTTTCAATGGAACAAAAGATTTTAATGTTACTGCTACAGCAATAGGCACCGGAAACATGGAGACGAACGAGTTCCGAATGAATTCTCTGTTAATGATTGACAGTAATATTCCGTCAACAGCTTTCGATGCGATGGGACGCAATTTACAAGATGTTATTAAAAATGAAGGAGCACATGAAGGCCTGGGCGATCAAACAGAATTGCTCTATAAAGTGGCCGACATTGTTGGTGAAAGAATGGTGAAGGAGTATGAGGTAAAGAGCCAACAAGGGTATGTTTCTCTTGCAACGCTAGCACCACTGGTAAAGCCAATCGTGTTCGCAGATGTGAATTTAAAATGGCATCAAAAATTCAAAGCTTTTTATAGTGAAGGAAATCTTGGCATTTCAAATATCGGGAGAAATGATATCAATGGAGGGTTTGAAGGATTTATGGAAGCTAAGAAAACGGAAGACGGAAATCCTGTTTACCATGTATTCATAAAAGCCTCACCCGATTCGTGGTATTATTTCGGTTTTGAAGATAATCGTTTGCTTGTTCATTCATCCAATGGAGAATTTAATGATATTATTGCAAAGAAGTCCAATGCAGGTAAAGCAAAAGTTGGCGAAATAGCATTTATCCCCGGAAGTGATGATGAAACACTTGCCTTTATAAACCGCTTCAGAAAACAATATTACGGTATTGAAGTGCCGTATAGTTTGAGCGAAGGAACACAAGCGGTTGAGAAGAAGAAAGAGGAGGAGAAGAAAGAAGAGGATGATGGATTTTGATTTGTTGACTCCTGCAACATCTCTTATTAACCATGATGAAACTTACATCCTTACTTTGTCTTATCACTGCATTTTCTTTCGCGCAACAGAAGCCAGACCTGGCTTTTACACTAAAAGAGAAAGACCTTATTCCTGAAGGAATTGCCTTCGACGCAGTATCAAAAACATTTTTTGTTAGCAGCATTTATAAGAGAAAAATTGTAAAAATCACCACTGATAAAACCGTCAGTGATTTTGTCAAATCAAGCCAGAATGACATTCTTGAAGTGCTTGGGATGAAAGTAGATAAGCAAGGCCATCTTTGGGCTTGCAATAATTCCCCTGAAGATGATACACTAAATCGTATTGCTAACATTCATGTTTATGATGTTAAATCAGGAAAGCTTATTAAGCATCTTAAACTTTCGGACGGCACCAAACATCTTTTCAACGACCTGTATTTTCTAAAGAACGGTGATACTTATGTCACCGACTCAGAAGCCGGCGCTGTATATCGCATTCCGAAAGACAGTAATACGTTAGAAGAATTTATTAAGCGAGGAAGCTTTAGTTATCCTAACGGTATCACAGCAACAGCAGATGAATCTAAACTAATTGTAAGCACCGGAAGTGCACGCGGCATTGTATCTGTCGATCTTGCTACAAAAGAAATTAAACACATTGCGCATTCGAAATTTCTAGTAATTGGTACTGACGGATTGTACCGCTATGGGCATAATCTGATTGGCGTACAGAATGTGCTCTTCCCGGAAGGTGTTATTAAATTTTCGATCAACGACAATTACACAACGCTGGAAAAGCTCGAGTTTTTAACCAGTAGTGAACCACAATTTGACACGCCTACTACTGGTGTAATTGTAGGAGAAGAGTTTTACTTTATTGCTAATAGTCAGCTTACTCAATTAATGGGCAACAAGGGAAAAATAAAAAATCCTGAAAAGCTTCAAGAGACATTAATCATGAAGATTAAGTTGAATTAGTTGGTGTTAAATGACGGCAATCTTAATTTGCGCGTCATAACAGCATCAACCATGGTAAAAGCTTATATCCAATCTAACAAAGACCGTTTTCTATCCGAATTATTTGACTGGCTTCGCATTCCCTCAGTGAGTGCTGACAGTCGGCATAAAGATGATGTTAGAAAAGCAGCGGAATTCTTGAAAGCTAAATTATCAGCTGCTGGTGTTGAGAATGTTGATCTTTATGAAACAAAAGGACATCCCATTGTTTATGCAGAAAAAATCATTGACGCTTCGCTACCAACCGTTCTAGTGTATGGCCATTACGATGTGCAACCTGCGGACCCTTTAAACTTATGGACTTCACCTCCTTTTGAACCGGTTATTAAAGATGATAAAATTTATGCGCGTGGTGCATGCGATGATAAAGGCCAGGTGTACATGCACGTGAAGGCGTTCGAGGTAATGATGAAGCACAATCTTTTGCCATGCAACATAAAATTCATGGTGGAAGGAGAAGAAGAAGTTGGTTCTGATAATTTGGGAGCATTTGTGAAAGAAAATAAAGCCCGGCTACAGGCTGATGTCATTTTAATTTCTGATACAGCATTAATCTCTCTTGATCATCCCTCCATTACGACCGGGCTCCGTGGATTAAGCTACATGGAAGTGGAAGTAACTGGCCCTAATCGTGACTTACATTCGGGTGTGTATGGTGGTGCTGTTGCCAATCCTATTAACGTTTTGTGTGATATGATTTCTTCTCTTCATGATGAAGACGGAAAGGTAACAATCCCGGGCTTTTACGATAAGGTAACAGAACTTTCTACATCCGAACGAGAAGCTTTAAACCGTGCTCCATTTAGTCTTGATGAATACAAAAAAGAATTGGGCATCGATGAAATTAAAGGAGAGAAAAATTACACAACACTTGAACGAACTGGTGTGAGGCCAACGCTTGATGTAAATGGAATATGGGGAGGTTATACTGGTGAAGGTGCTAAAACCGTATTACCATCAAAGGCAAGCGCTAAAATTTCTATGCGCCTTGTGCCTAACCAAGGGAGCGCAGAAATTACAGAATTGTTCACTAACCATATTAAAGCAATTGCGCCAGCGTACGTAAAAGTGAAAGTTACTGCGCATCATGGTGGTGAGCCTGCTGTTACTTCGACACAATCTCCAGCATATAAAGCTGCAAGCAAAGCTTTTGAAGAGGTTTGGGGTAAAGCACCGATACCAACACGCGATGGGGGAAGTATTCCTATCGTTGCCTTATTTAAGAAAGAGTTAGGATTGGAAACTGTTCTTATGGGATTTGGTTTGGATAGCGATTCTATCCATTCACCAAATGAACATTATGGTGTGAAAAATTTTATGCTGGGTGTTGAGACCATTGTTTCGTTTTATAAGCATTATTCCCCTAAGTAATAATTAAAAGAATACAAGTGAAGACTAATCAAGGCCTTCACTTGTGTTTTCTTTTAGAAGAGGCTTAGGTTTCCACCTCTTCTGAACTTTGTCAAATCTATTGCCGGCATTACACGGTCTCCAAAGTATTTTTTTTTCGAAACCCTAAATAGCTGGTGTATCGCTTCTGCAAAATTACCTTCACCTGACATACGCCTTCCCCATTGCGAATCATTTACGTTACCTCCATGCATTGCGCAGATTTGATTCCATACTTTTTCAAAACGATCAGGAAAATTCTTTCTTAACCAATCTTCGAAAATTTTTCCAATTGAACCATTTAATCTTACGATTGTCATTCCTGCACTCAGTGCTCCATGATCTGCTGCAGCTTTTATTATTTCAGGAATCTCATGGTGATTTAAACCTGGAATGATGGGTGCATTCATAATACCAACAGGAACTCCTGCTTTAGCAAGTTCTTCAACTGTCTTTAATCGTTTCATTGCACTTGCTGTTCTTGGTTCCATCACTCTTCTTAGATCTTCATCAAGCGTTGTGATTGAGATGTAAATATGAACGAGATTATCTTTTGCTAAATCAGAAAGCAGATCGATATCACGAAGAATAAGACTGTTCTTGGTGATCATGCCTACAGGATGACGATACTGTGCAAAAACTTTTAAGATTCTTCTGGTAATTTCAAACTTACGCTCGAGCGGCTGATAGCAATCTGTATTTCCTGAAACTGAGATAGGAACAGGATGCCAATCAGGATGCAAAATAAATTTCTCTAAGAGCTGAGGCGCAGTTTCTTTGACAACAATTTTACTTTCAAAATCCAAACCAGCATTAAATCCCCAATACTCATGAGAGTTTCTGGCGTAACAATAAATACATCCATGTTCGCATCCCTGGTAAGGATTCATAGAATACATCATTGAGAGATCCGGACTTGTTACTTTATTTACAATCTTTTTTGGGGTCTCATGAAAGATTTGTGTGGTCGGTGCACTAAATAAAGCTTCATCAAGGCCTTCAACATGCTCGGTTACATATTCTTCTTTCAAAAATTTGTTTTTGGTTTTGATCTGTGCTCCCCGTCCTTTAAAATAATCCTCCTCCATAGTTCATTCTCTTAACTAATGTGCTTAGATATTAAAACTAATATATTTAGATACAAAATCTATCTATCTTTAGATTTAAATTTTAAATTTTGCTAGCCTATACTAAAACTCCTGTTGAAGAGATAAAAGATGAAATGCTGGTGAAGGCAGGAGTGAACTTATTGATTAAACGAGAAGATTTAAATCATCCATATGTTTCTGGTAACAAATGGTGGAAGTTGAAATACAATCTTCAGCAAGCGTTGCTCACAGATCATAAAACAATTTTAACATTCGGTGGAGCTTTCTCTAATCATATTTATGCTACTGCAGCTGCATGCAAGGAATTGAAATTAAAATCAATCGGAATTATCAGAGGTGAGCGAGTAATGCCATTAAACCCAACGCTAAAGTTTGCAGCTGAATGTGGGATGGAGCTTCAATTTATATCGCGTTCAGATTATAGAAGAAAAAACGACAACGAATTTCTTACGAGTCTTAAATCTGACTTTGGAGATTTCTTTTTAGTTCCTGAAGGAGGAGCGAATGAATTTGCAATACAAGGTTGCAAAGAGTTTGCTGAAACTGAGTTATCAGAAGTAAAATTTGACATCTTATTCTTACCTGTGGGCACAGGTGGAACAGCAGCAGGTATTCTCAGTGGCTTTCCCCTTGCTAAAAAAGTTATTGGCGTGTCTGTTTTAAAGGATGGCGGATTTTTATTTGATGATATAAAAACAGCAACGCAAGGATTGTCAGGGAACTCACGTTCTAATTTTGAATTATTAACATCATATCATCACGGAGGTTACGCAAAAGTAACACCGGAGTTGAGGGAATTCATAATGATGATGAAGGAAAAGCATGGCCTCCATCTTGATCCTATCTACACTGCCAAAATGATGTGGGCGGTATGGAAAGAAATTGAACTTGGACATTTCGATCAAGGATCAACAATCCTTGCTTTACACACTGGCGGACTTCAAGGCGGAGCGAGTTTATTACGAGAGTAGCATGAACGTTGCAGCAATCAACGTCATTCCGATGATAAACCATCGATAGGTTTTTTCATTTAACTTCTTCACTACAATTATTCCAAGAAATGCACCAAGTGCAATGATTGGTAAAGTGGCAAGATCCAGAAAAAATGTATTCCAGCTTATTGTTTTCCAACTCCATATATGAAAAGGGATTTTGAACCAATTGATTACAAGAAAAAACCAGGCGCTCGTGCCAATAAAAGAATTTTTCGGAAGGCGCATGGATAAAAAATAAATCGCCATTACTGACCCTGCTAGATTTCCAATCATCGATGTAAACCCTCCCGCTATTCCGATCAGTGCGGCAAACCAATAATAATCTGGTACATCTTCTTTGTGACCTCGCTCTAACCATACCATGATCACTACACTAATGACAATAATTATTGCCATTACACTTTTAAACATTTCATCATCAATGCTTGCCCCAACAAAAGTACCAAGCAAAGTTCCTGCTGCGGCCCACGGAAATAATTTTTTCAAATGTGGCCAGGAAGCATGACGATGGTAATACCAAACCCCAATCGTATCTGCCAAACACAGGAGCGGAAGCATAATTCCGCTCGACAATTGCCCTCCAAAAACTAGAGCTAACAATGGAACTGCTACCATTCCTGCACCGTGCACCCCGGTCTTTGACATTCCAATAAAAAGCGCTACTAATAAAAAAATAAGAAATTCCGAGAACGTAAAACTGTACGAAAATAAGTTGACCAAGGTATGTGCTTTGCGTGAAGATAAAACTTGATCTAATCAGTTCCTATGTCTCTTTCGAACGCCTCACCATTTTTGGCGCATACCAAAGCGAAACACCAGTAATGGAAAGTGTTATAAGCCCTAGTCCAATAATATTTGTATACAACAATTTGAAAATCTCGCTGAAGAATGACCCGTCATGAATATGTTCGATCCAGTCTGAGTGGCGTTGGCCTATGGAAAGTATTTTTTCGGAGGAACCATCGATTTGCACTTCCTAATATCCTTCTTTGAAAAGTACTTTTATAATGCCTTTGCCTGGCTGAACATCAAGGCGGTCAATGGAATTATTTTTTACGCCTGCTGAATCGATCGCTTCATTCGCCTTATTAGCAATTTCTACAAGAGATATCCATTGCGTCATTTGTGTCGAGCTTCCCTGCCGAGTATGAGGTTGAAGTGTTTCAATATTTTTTTTCCAACCTAGCAAAAGTCCTGTAGTAGCTGTAACCAATAAAAAGATAGCTAATGCAATGCCTAACGTTCTGTGTAGGGAGCGAAACTCTCTTAGGCTTTTAATAACTGATTTAATGTCCATGAGATTATAAAGTAGAAGCGCCCGACGACGCCTCTATTATTTTAAAGTGTCGCTCTTAACGAGATAATGAAATTTCTACCAGGAGCTGAAATTCCTGAAGAATAAGGCCTGTAACGCTTGTCTAAAATATTTTCGATACCAGCATCAAGACTTAAAACACGATTTATCTTGAATGAAGATTTAAAATTCAGTGTCCACCATGATGGCGCATATGGATTGCCATTTGCATCTTTTGCATACAGGTGACTATCGCTTCGTTCTGTTAACGCAAGATTTTCGTACGATATCTCTCCGTTGTAATTTGTGTACACGTCCAGTTTTAACTTTTCCTTCGTAAGTAGAAGGTGCGTAGATCCAAATAACGGAGCGATATGGGTTGGAGAATTATCGCGGTTGGTTTCAGGATCTTTTTCCTTCCCTCTCTGATAATTAATATTTGTCCTGAATGAGAAGTGTTCCGCAAATTTTATGGAAAGGCCTGCCTGGATACCAGCTACCCAGATTTCGCTGATGTTTTGAAACGATAATACTCGGCTTAGTTCACCATCGTAGTTAATACTATCTTGTCCATTAAAAGAAGATGTCCCTCTTGCAATGGCATTATTGATAACTGAATGGTACGCGGCAAAATCAAGTTCCACCTTTTTTTCTATAGACATTGCAAAACCAATCTCAGCATTGTATGCGTATTCAGGATCAAGATCGGGATTAGGCACAACTACTTCGCCTTGCGAAGAATCAAAAACTTTTCCAATATCATCAACATTTGGTGCCCTGAAGCCAGTCGATAAATTCGAATAAATCTTTAAACTCTTATTCGGACTCAAAACAACACCAAGGCTTCCATTCAGCGCATTATTATTAAGTGTTGCATCGGAAAATGGAAAATCAAAAAAAGTTTTACCAAAGACAGCGTGTGTATAAATGTTAGTGAAGCGTCCACTTAAATTAATTGATAACTTTTCAATTGGCTTAACCCTGAAACCGAGATACGCTGCAGTGCTTCTCCAATCTGCGTCGTCAGGATATCGAGTTGACCATGGTTCTGTACTTCCATTATTAACGTTGTATCTACTGGCCTCGGATCTTACATTGTTAGTAATAAACTCTGCACCATAAATTAAAGTAGTGATGTCGCTAAGTTGTTTATCGAGATCAGCGTTAATTGAGAATGCTTTGACGTTTTCGGTTCTATCAGTTCTTCTGCTTCCTCCAAATGCGCGGTTGTGTCTGCTTTCTTCATAATCCTGATAAGCAAAGAGTAATTTAGATTGATCAAATAAAACGGAAGGCTTCGAATAAGTAAAATTAAGGGAGTGCATCATCCATTTTTGAGGACCATAGTACCATTCCGCATTAGACAGTTCATCCTCTTCTCTTAAAATCAACCTGTCATATCGAGCATAATCAGAGGTTTGCGAATAGTGAAAGGCATAGGTTAAGTTGATCCAATTGCCAGATTGAAAGCTTATTTTTTGCATCGCATTCCATTGATCATAGCCAGTAAATAATTGCAGATTAGGATTTGAGTTTTGCCGAACAACGTCCTCATCATTTACACGCTCCACATAATCCGGTCTCTTATATTCTACCGGACCGCGAGATCCCATTTCCAGATCATCATAAATTGATCTCGTTATGCTTGAAAGGAACGACCAATTCTTTAAGCCGATATTAAAATCGGCATGGGCAGTTCTCTCTTTATTTGCTGACGAATACCGTAACAGTGCGTTACCCTTGAACATCAGTTTGTGATCTTGGCTAAATGCAGGTTTTAGTGTATGGAAATCCATGACACCACCGATGGCATCACTACCATACATTACTGACCCCGGACCGAAAAGTACCTCGGTTTCCTGTATTGCATTAGGGTCGAGTGAAATAACATTTTGAACATTGCCACTTCTGAAGATAGCATTATTCATTCTAACACCATCAACAACAAGCATCACCCTGTTCGTTGCAAAACCTCTGATCATGGGACTACCTCCGCCAAGCTGACTTTTCTGTATATAAACGTTGTTGGAAGCGCCTAAGAGATCAGCTGCTGTTTGGGGATTTTGTAATTGTATTAAAGCTTTATTGATCGTTGTAATTCTACCGGGCACTTCTCTGATATTTTGCTCCCAACGATTTGCAGATATAGTGACCTCTGATAGAAAAGTAGTAACTGTAGAATCGGCTTCCTCCTCCTCCGTTTCTTGCGCATAGGTCAAGAAGAAAGAGCAGAGAAAGCATATTGTAAAAATGCTTTTCATTTTTTTATTATTAAAAAGTAATGGAATTATAACCACCAACATCCGTCTGCAATAGCAATGACAGACTTAGTTAAGCAGTAAACTTCAACCTACAATTGATGATATGTACTGCGCGAAATGAAACATTTTAACAACGCGAGGTGGAGGACTTTTAATTCTGTTTTGAAAAGTAATTTCAGTAAAACGATATGTTGCGTAATTCAGCACTGGTTCTGTAACATATAAAAGCACGTCAACATTTTCGGGTAAGAGATATGACAATGCGAGGAATTTTAATATCGGCTGTGGAATATTGTTTTTGTCTTTCAAAGGCTTGCTGATAATCTCAGAAAGAAAAACGATCAAGTTATCCTCATCTTTATCATGGATGCAGTAGACGTGAACCTTGTTCTGGATCAATTTGATGCGGGCGATGTCATACATTTTCCCATTCACACGCACTTCGTGCTCATCTACTTTTGAAGTTTTGTATTGCTCTGTCGTTAGGATTAGTACCTGAAGTGAATCAATGGGTGCAACCTTTAATGCCTCTCGCATTTCAGTTCTTATCTGCTGCAGTTGTATCGCGTAATACATGTAGAAGCCTGCACCGTTTACGAGCATGATTAAAAGAACTGTTATGGAGAAGGATCGCCTCACGCAACTAATTTAGAAATTTGCATTAATTAAAGACCTATTATTTTAAGTCTCAGAAAAAAAGAGGACTTCAGGCTGTTAAAGATCAAATAAATTATTAAGCTGCAAATCTATCTTGTTAACAACAAACGCAAAATCCTCAACCTTTTCAACAAAGTCAAGATTGTTGACATTCACAACCAACAGTTTTCCTAAATTGTATTTATTGATCCAGGCTTCGTAATGCGCGTTTAAATTTTTCAGGTAGTCAAGACGAATGGCATCTTCATAATCACGCCCACGTTTTTGTATTTGCAGAACCAGCTTTGGAATATCAGCCTTTAAATAAATCAGCAAGTCTGGAGGCTTCACGAATTCAATCATTGAATTGAAAATATCCTGATAGCTCTGATAATCCCGCTCTTGCATATGGCCACTTTTGTAAAGATTGGCAGCGAAAATATAGGCGTCTTCGTAAATGGTTCGATCTTGTACTGTCGTTTTAGGATTAGATCGGATCTCGTTGATTTGCTTGAAGCGACTATTTAGAAAATAGATCTGCACATGAAAAGCCCACCGATTCATATCATTATAAAAATCTCGCAGGTATGGATTGTCATCCACTAATTCAATCAATGCTTCCCAACCGTAATGCTTTGCTAATTTCAATGCAAGAGTGGTTTTACCCGAGCCGATGTTGCCACAAATAGCAATGTGTTTTAATCCTTTATTCACACTTCAAATGTAGAAAAAGTGAATTAACTTCTGGACGTGATTAAAGCGTAAGCGGCTTGTCAACTTATTTATTCACTTATGACAAGTGCTAGCTTGTCGCCTTTGTTATTAATAGCAAGTCGAGTTATAGCACCTTGAGGTATAGTGTCTGCTATTGAAACGGGTAGCCACTCACCCTTGCCTTTTGTGTTAAAGAAAAAGATGTTTGACTCATTACTCATTAGAATTTTTCCGTCTGATGTCCATGCCATATCATGCTCCTTTGAGGGCATGCTTACGGTAATATCAGAAATAGTAAATGTCTTTCCTTCAATTTTTCTAATCATCCAGATGTTGTCTCTCAACATTTGCACAAAGCTTACAGAATTTTCACCTGGAATTTTATGTAAGGATCTGCCAATGGAATCTGTTAACACAGAGTTTTTTTGAATTTTAAGATCATACCGATACAAAGAAAAAGGTGGTGGCAAATTGAAAGTAATAACGTTTTCATTGTCAGCCCAAGCGTGATAGCCAACAATTTGATCAGCAATCAAAACTTGGGCGGCTCCATTTCCATCAATCAAATATTTGCCCAAATCCTGTGCGCCATTATCGCGTTGGATGATGCAAGAGATAAATTTTTTGTCGGGTGTGATCGTTGGGGAGTATTCGCGTTCTGATGTGTGCGTTACTTGCCTGGTCTTTTTTGTTTCGTAATTGAATTCAAAAATATCGGTTCTACCAGATGAATCTGCAGAAACATAATATAAGATCTGATTGTCAGGACTGAAGAATGGCTGATTATCGTAACCTGGACGGTTTGTGATGTTGACAGGATTTGAAAGGGAAACTTTTTTATTCTTTATAGAGAGATCAAAAATATAAATATCAGTAGCGGGTTGGGCGACCAGCAAGTTGCTAAGCAAAACAACCACGATTAAAAATCCGAGTTTCTTCATCCTGCGCTACAATTAATTTAAAGCCACTTCTTTCTTTTAAAATACCACAGGAAGATTAAAGATGAGAAGATCATTAATCCGATAGCAAAAGGATAACCAGCCATCCATTTGAGTTCAGGCATGTAAGTAAAATTCATCCCATAAATACTTGCTATCAATGTAGGCGGCATGAATACCACGGTAACAACCGTAAAAATTTTGATGACCTGGTTTTGTTCAATATTACTTAAGCCCAAAAACGTGTTCTGCAAATACTCGAGTCGCTCAGAGCTGAACTGTGAGTGTTGCAGCAAAGAAGCAATATCCCGGATGACAATTGTTAACCGTTCATTCTCTCTCTTATTGAATTCTGGTATTCTGATTAGTGAACTGACAACTCTCTGCTTCTCAGTAATTGTCTGATGCAACAGCATTACATTTTCCTGAAGCTGCGCTATTCCTAAAAGCAAATCTTCTTTTAAAGACTTTTGAGAAATTAACGCCTTACTGACATGGTTTACTCTTCTATTAATTCCTTCTATTAAATCTGCATCACCGTCAATCCGTGTTTCGAGAATGGTGAGGAAAAGATCTAAGCCATGCGCTTTTGTTTCGGCATTCATGGTTTTAAGTCTGCGAACTGTTTCAGCAAAAGTCCGAATGTCGCCTTGGCGATATGTAAATAAAATATTGTCTTTAAGAATAAAGGTGACGTTTGAGACAGAGAACTCGCCTTCCGTGGCGATAAAGCCTAAATTAATCTCAATTGTTTCTTCCGTTTCTAAAAAACGAGAACTGCTTTCAATCTCCTGCACCTCTTGGGAGGTAAAGAATTCAATCTTATAATTTTTCTCTATGAACTCACGCTCCTGCTGTGATGGCGACTGTAAATCTACCCAGATAATGTTTTTATACTCAACAATGTCCTCCAAACGTGGATTCTTGTATTGGTCAATCTTCCCTTTTGTTACTGTATAAATGCGTATCATAATACCGGGCTACGCGTGCAATTTATTATCAATATTTCAATAACAAACCACTTTTCTGTCCGAAAAAATCTTTTATGAACGTTATAAAATAAACAGTAGCGTTAACGAGCTTAAGTTACTTTGTAGCGAGTTTGATAGAAGCATCATCAGCGCTGATGTTGATGCGGGCGTTACCATTTTTTAATGTGAGCTTCGTATTATTTTCACTTTCAAAGAGTGTTTGGAAGTCACCTTGTGTTCTCACACTGCCATCATCATGGCGAATGTCGAACTGACCTCCGCCTTCTGTGATTGTCATTGAGATTAAGCCATCTTGAGAATCCAGTATGTAAGAGCCCTTATCCGAGAGAGACGTTTCTATAATCAGGTCGCCATCGTCAACATCTGCATTAATGGATGTGAACTTTGAATTATAAATTTCAACGTCTGCATCATCTGCCCTTAATTCCAAGACACCTTTTCCGGTATTCATCCTGAGGTCACCATCGTCAAATGAAAATTTAAATTCTTCACCTTTACAGTCGCTTAGTTCAGCATCAGCGTCATCAAGGCTTAAAGAGATAGCACCATTAATATTTTTAACATAATAATCTCCATCATCTCCGCGAACAATCAATCCTACAGTTTCGGGGAGCTCAATTTCAATCTTGTATTCTTCTCGATAGTAACCAAATGACACGTTCACTGATTTTTGTTTTTCACGGATCTTCAAATTACCATCCTGCTCATTAACCTCAATATTAAAGCTATCATCTCCGGAATTCCATCCTTTCGCGATAACCTTCCTGTCGATCTTCACATGAGCAGTTGAACGGGATGAACCTGTAATGAAAACCTTTGCGTCTGATGAGACCAGATCTAAAACACCTTTCTTATTGATTTTATATTCTTTATCAAGATGAAATTCACCGTCCTGTGCAAAAGCCACAGTGATAAAAGTAAGCATGAGGATTGCAAAGAGAATATTTTTCATAAAAGAATGTTTATTCATAAGACGATCAAAGGACTGCCTGGGTTACGTCTGGATTAGAATTAAACTCTATCCAAACGGTTGCAGAAGCGTTTCTTTTCTTATCTGATTAAACTTAAGGAAGCACAAATTCTACTTCCTCTTCTTTAAAGAGTTTTGCTACAGCAACAATATTATTCGTTATGCTTCCAAAGCTTACATACACATCGTTAATAAAGTACAAATATGTAAGTTGCGTTGCTTAATACGCCTTTTAGTAAAAACCCTTTATCTGTACGTTGTCATGACCCCAAACCCATCTTTGAAAGTCTTTACTTTCATATTCTTTGCTTTATTTTCAATAACTTTTCTTAGCAATGGTCAGGCGAATTTTGAAGCTGACGATGGTAAAACATCAGGTTGTGCTCCTTTCCAAGTCACCTTTAAAGACAAGTCTGTTGGAGCAACTTCATGGAGCTGGACTTTTGGAAAGCCCTCTAATAATACTTCATTACAACAAAGTCCTGTTGTTACTTTTGATCAGGCTGGAATCTATACTGTTGAATTGACAATTAATGGTGGAGGAAGTTCGAAGAAACTAACAAATTATATCACTGTCTATGACAAACCCATTACCGATTTCAATTTAACTTATACAGAGAGTTGCCCAAATGTGCCTGTAACCTTTAACAATTTAACCACAGATCCTGCTTTACCAATTGCATCGTATCTCTGGGTTTTTGGAGATGGCAATGTAAGTAGTGAGGCGAGTCCTGTTCATAATTATACTTCCCCTGGCAAGTTTAACGTGACCTTGCTGGCTAAAAATTCTCAGGGTTGTGAGAACACAGCCACAAAAGTTCAAGCCGTAATCGTTCATGATACCAAGTCAGTATTTTCTGCTCAAACATTCTTTTGCACAGCTCCCGCAGAAGTGCAATTTACCAACACTTCTGTTGCCCCCGGAGCGATATCTTATGCCTGGGACTTTGGAGGAGAAGCGACATCAACAGAAAAAAACCCTAAATATACTTTCATTAAAACCGGAAGCTTTAAGGTAAAACTCGCTGTGAAGGGCGACTATGGTTGCGAAATAGTAAGCGAAAAAATTATCAATGTTGGCACGGGCGGCTTTACAATTACCGCAGATAAATCCCAAACCTGTATTAATACTGATATTCAATTTTCAATTTTAAATACGGAAAGTTTCAAATCCGTCAAGTGGAACTTCGGTAATGGCAAAACTTCAACTGAGCTTTCTCCTACTAGCAGTTATGCTCAGCCCGGAAAATATACTGTTACGCTAACTGCAGAACTTGATCAATGTACAGTAGAACAAACAAAAGAAATAGAAATTGTCAATTCAGCTAATGCACAATTTACAGTTAAAGAGGAATGTGACAGAACATTTGCATTTACTAACACCACTCAAAATTATGTTTCACTTCTGTGGAATTTTGGTGACAATACTTTTTCTACTGAAGTAAATCCAAAACATATATACAATACATCCGGAAAGAGTACTGTAACGCTTACTGTTTATAACCAACTTCAATGTCCATCTATCATAAAAAAGGTTGTCACAATTAATGACAATCCCATAGCTGTTATTTTTCCTGCTGAACAAAACAGTTGTTTGTCCACTCCTTCGTTATCGGGTTGTGCTCCCTTTAACTTACAATTTACTAATAGCAGTATTGCGCAGCCATCGTTTACGTCATCCTGGAATTTTGGAGACGGGCAAACATCAACGACACGAAATCCGAAACACGAGTTTAAAATTGCCGGAACATATACCGTTACGCTTACTGTAAAAAATCCTATTGGGTGCACGAGTGCAACTTTTGTAACCGTGAAAGTTTCGTCTACAACGCCTATCGCTAAGTTTGATATTGACAGGAAAGTTGGATGTACTAACACTGATACAATAACGTTTACTTCAACTTCCATCAATGCAACATCCTACTGCTGGGTTCTACAACCTGGTGATACTATTCCAGGAGAATCAGTGATAAGAAAAGTTTATCAACAACCTGGCGTTTATTCTATTTCACTCATTGCGAAAAATGATGGTTGCAAAAATATTAAAGTGAGGAAGGATACACTCACCATAAATGGGCCATACATTAATTTCGATTTTGAAAAAAATTGTGATCATCCTTATGATTTAACTTTTGAGAATTCATCAACTCCTGGAGCCACCTTCGCGTGGAATTTTGATGATCCCGCAAGTACAAATCCAGTTTCGGCAGATAAAGATGCCGTTCATAAATTTACAGCACAGAGGTCCTATGATGTTAAGCTGAAGGCAGAAAAGGACGGTTGCCCTGCCTTTACAGTAGAGAAAGAAGTAGTGATTCAAGAGCTTGTGGCAAAGTTTCTTGCAGCTCCAGATACAGTATGCAAAAACGCGCCAGTCGCTTTTGTAGATGGATCGAGTTATGCGAAAGATTGGCTATGGGATTTTGGGGATGGAACATTTTATTCTGGCCGCGTTCCATTTCCGATGAAAACTTATACAACCGCCCAAAGTTATTTTACTTCGCTGACTGTTAAGGACTCCGCAGGTTGTGTTAAAACAATTTCCAATGCAGATCCTATTGTGGTGGCCAACATAGATGGAAAGATTAGTTTTACAGCAGAGAGCATTTGCACTGCATTGAAAGTTACATTTAAAGATGAAAGCGTAGCATCGCCAGAAATAAATTCTAGAGTCTGGGATTTTGGAGATGGAGGAAATTTTGACGCGCCATCCATTGAGGCAAGACACGACTACACCAACTTAGGCAAATACAATGTGAGCTTGAAAGTTTCAAACTCGATAGCAGAATGCGTTGTTGTTCTACCCGACAGTTTGTCATTCACAGTTCCAAATGTTAATTTTTCAACTACAAGAGAAAATGCCTGCATCGATGAATTAATTCAGATCACTTCTTTCATTACTGATGCAGTTGATGTGAATTGGGATTTCGGAAATAACTTATTGTCAAATGTTCCATTTCCTTCTGTAACATATAACGACGTTGGTTCTTATGATGTAACGGCAAGGGCAAAGGACATTTATGGTTGCGAGAAGGAATTTAAAAAAGACAATTTTATTACCATTACTAAACCTGTTGCCAATTTCGAAGCTTCCAATACAATTACAGATTGTCCTCCATTAATAACCCCATTCAAGAATACATCAACAAATGCCGAACAGTGGTTTTGGGATTTTGGAGATGGGCAGCAATCACAAATAGAAAACCCTGTCAATAGTTATACTTTCCCAGGTCGTTACCAGGTCTCATTATCGGTTGCGGATAAGAATGGCTGCATGGACACCTTAGGTTTAAAAGACTTTATTTTTGTTGATGGTCCCATCGGAAAATTTAACAGGCTCAATGTTTTAAACTGTACGAAAGATTCTATCCAGTTTTCTGCTGAATATGCTAACACCGTCAATGCAAGCTGGGACTTTGGAGATGGAAATATTGAAGACAACCTTGGTTTAATTGTCCCTCATGTGTATTCTGCAACCGGGAAGTTTCAGCCTATAATTCAATTGACTGATGCAAAGAATTGCAAAGTGCTTTATAAGTTAGACGAGATGATTGTTCACAATTCCCCTGAAGTTGATTTTACCTATAAGCCCGCTTATCCCTTTACAGGAGAAAACGTAACCTTCACTGCTTCCACAAAAGATCCTTCTACATTACTTTGGGTGTTCGCAGACGAATCTTTTGCCCAAACTACTGAAGCTGTAAAAGCATTCATGGAACCTGATACCGCTAAAGTTGTACTTCAACTAACTGACCCTGCAACTGGATGTATTGCTAAAGCTTTAAAAGAAGTTCCGGTTCAAGGAGACATTGATTTTATTCCGAATATTTTTACACCGAACAGCGATCAACTGAATGGCCTGTTTCATGTAATAGGAATAGAGAAAAGCAGTTGGAAACTTATTATTTATAATCGTTGGGGAAGATCGGTCTATGAAAGCGGTCGATATCAGAACCAATGGAATGGGGATGGAGTTGCTACTGGGGTGTACTACTATAGTCTTCAAAACAACTTCCGGAGAGATAAATCTTATAAAGGTAATGTACATGTAATGCGGTAGTCATTACAATAAGAAGCTATGATAAAAAAAGCCCTCCTGAAATCAGGAAGGCCTTCAAACTTAAACCTGTAAAAAAAAAGTTTGATGAATTATTTTTCCTCTTCAGCTTCTGCTTTCTCAAGTTCCTGATCAATTATTTTTTCAATGATATCGCGCTGTCTTTCACTCACTGTCTTATCTACCTTAGCTTGCTTTTTCATGAAGCGGAACATCGCATTTTTCTTTATTTCATAAGCCATAAATACTGTGTACTTATTTGCTTTTTTATCAAAATACTTTTGCTCCCCTATTTTTCTTAAGTCTGCTACTTCCGTATTCATTACTTGCCTTACCAGACTTTGAAATTTGTCTGCAACATGTGCCGCTTCAGCATTTTCAGTTTGTCCTAAGTATTGATCTGCAACTTGTTTCATGGTCGTGTTGACCTGGCCAGCCAGTTGAGCCTTTGCTTCAATGTCTGCTTTTCCTCTTGCAATGTTATCTCCAGAGCTTTCGCCTTTTCCGGTAGCACGAAAAAATCTGTTGTTCGATTCGTAAGCATTTCCCCTGAACGGTTCTTTAACTTTGGTTCCAAACGGACTTGATGAACAAGCTGATAGAATGGCAAAGAATGTTAAAATGAATAGAATGTGAGGTTTCATAACAAAATTATATCTGTTATCAAGGAAAAATTGTGCCAGATTATCAGCGCACATCAACTATTACTTGCCATCTGAAGGCCCACATCCATTGAAGGGTATATTTTTCAATGCCAGCGGATTTTAAAATTTCAATTAATTCATTCTTTTTAAATGCACGCATCACCGAAACGGGAGCATCATTTATAACCATCGTAGATTTTGAGAATAAACGTGTGAGCCATTTAATAGAATAATAAGCAAACCAATGCCGGTGGATATCATTAATAACGAAACCAATACTCACCTGCTCTTTAAGTTGGCTGAAGAATTGGGTGAGTTGATCGTTTGTAAAATGATGAAAGAACAGCGTGCCCGTTACAATATCAAACCTTCGCCTCTTAAACTCTTCAGAGAAAATGTTAATACTTTCAAATTCTATTTTATAATCTTTTGCGTTATGCTCTTTTGCGTATTCAACAATGCTTGGGTTCGCATCTATCCCTAAAAGGTCTGCATTAATTTTCTTTTTTGTCAGATGCTTTCGCATCAATCTTAAGATATCACCACTACCACATCCAAGATCTGCAATTCTAATTCTGGTTTTTTGCTTGGTGTTCTTTAAAAGTTTAGAGATGCCATTGATTGTAACGTAATTTCCCCCCAGCAACAAATTAATTGTTTCCAACTCTCTCAATGTAACATCTATAATCTTACCTGAAGAAGTAAGATCATCCATAATTTCATCTTCATAAGACCGTTGAGAAAAATCAGGCATGCTAAATACTGTTTATTTTCAGGATCATACTTTCTAATGTCAGGCCGGGACCGAAAGCGAAACTAAGAATATGCTCATCTTTATTTTCCTCTGTAAAGTTTTTAATTAACTCTTCCAACACAAACAAAACAGTTGGGGAAGACATATTGCCATAATTCTGCAACACAGTATACGCGGCCTTATTTTGTTCTTTGCTTATTCTCAATTCCTGCTCAATTACATTAAGAATTTTTTTTCCTCCCGGGTGAATGGCGAAATGTTTTATATCAGAGAATTTTTTGGAAAGCCGTTCCAGTAATGATAGCGTCAAATTTGAAATGCCTTTTCGGATAACCTCTGGGACGTATGCGGATAATTTCATTTCGAAGCCAAGGTCTCCTATGCTCCAGGCCATGTCAAGGTCACCTTCCGTTGCTAAGTCATTATGAAATCCGGCTATTGCAAGTTGCAATTTCAGTTCACTTTGTGCCTCTACCAATATAGCCGCTGAGCCGTCAGCAAATAATGCATTCGCAAGAAGATTATCGTCTGTTGCAGTTCGCTGAAAATGCAAACTGCATAGTTCAGTACAAACTATCAGCACTTTGGCTTGCTTATCGCTTTTACAAAATGCATCTGCAATCTTGATAGCATTGAATGCTGCATAACATCCCATAAAATTAATTGCAGTTCTATGGACAGTAGTGTTTAAGCCAGCGGCTTTTACAATTTCAATGTCTAAACCGGGTGCATACATTCCAGTACAACAAACAACCACCAGGTGTGTAATATCTTTCGAACTAATTCCGGGCGCACTGTTAAACAATTTTGATATTGCTGTAAGGCTTAGCGGTAAAGCATGTGTTTTAAAAATCGCAAGCCGGCTTTGCGTAGATGGATAACAATCATTGATGTCGTCTGGGTAAAAATCAAAGTCACTTGTCTTTCCATAGTCTTCCAATACTGAATGCCTGTACGATATTCCTGTAGCCCTGAAAATAGTTTTGAGTTTGCGCGTATCACCGTTTTGCAGCGACATCGTTTTGAGCATAAATTCAGCAATAACCGATTGAGGAAATTTATGATCGGGAGTGGCTGTTGCAATTGCTGTAATAAAACTCATGTGCTTCAATAATAAGAAAAACTGCTAACTTGTTTTAAAAAGTTTACCCATGTTTTCGAAATCATCGCTACTGCATCTACGCATTCCTTTCTCATATTTTCTTCTCCCTATTTTTTTATTCACACTTTGCATTTCTCCTAACTTCAATGGACCTAGAATGTTTTGGGTTTTTTTTATTCTGCACTTTTTACTTTACCCTGCAAGCAACGGTTATAACAGCTATTTCGACAAGGACGAACAAAGCATTGGGGGACTAAAAAATCCTCCACCTACGAAAAAAGGCCTTTACTATCTTGCCATTATACTTGATCTGCTTGCAATTGTATTAGGATATCTAATGATTAACCTGACTTTCGCAATAATGTTATTGATATATGGGTTGGTTTCAAAAGCTTACAGCCATCCGGGAATACGATTAAAAAAATATGCCTTTACCAGCTTACTCATCACAGGCATCTTTCAAGGATTCTTCACAGTGTTGATGTGTTACATTGGTCTCAATAATTTTGGATTTGAGAACAGCTTACGTGCTTCTGTAATTGTTCCTGGAATACTAACATCGTTCATGCTTTGGGCGAATTATCCAATGACACAAATTTATCAACATGAAGAAGATTCAAAGCGGGGAGACATTACAGTTAGTATCAAGCTCGGCATTAAAGGAACGTTTTATTTTGCAGCAATAGTTTTTGGTGTTGTTTTAACAGGTTTTCTTTTTTACATCAATTATTCTTATGGAGCAAAACAAGCCCTCTTTTTTTTGATTGCGGTTTTGCCCATTCTTATTTTCTTTTTTTACTGGTTAATTGTTGTGCTGAAGGATAAAAGCAATGCGAATTATTCAAACACAATGTGGCTCAACTATATATCAGGAACTTGCCTTAATATTTACTTTCTTTATTTATTCCTTGATACAACCCATGTTTCCCAGGTGTTCCGTTAAATCAAAAGATTTCGCCATGTGTATTTTTAACTATTGCTCTCGACAATGGTTTAATGTACAATACTAAATTAACAGCAATGTTAGAGGTAATGGCGTTGCCAAATAAACGCTGGACTGCTCTGCCCATGCGCAGCCTTGCTGCAAAATTTTTAGTCCACATTTTTTTATAAGCGTGCTCAAGTTCATTCCTGGAAATCTCTCCTTTACAAAAATCAGCAGATACATTGCCCGCAAGTTTTCCTGCATGAATCGCCATAGCCATTCCGTTACCACAAAGCGGAGTGATCATTCCCGCAGCATCTCCTGCAGTAAGCATATGTCCTTCTACTGGCCCTTTTGTTTCGAAAGAAATTTCGTTTATAACAACTGGTTTTTTATCCGCAAAATCTGCGCTTGAAAACAGGTGGTTCAGGAAAGGATTTTTGCTGAGTACATCCTTCTCCATCTCCTCAAGATTTTTGAATTTCTTAACAACATCACGGTGTACCAGATAGCAGAGGTTTGTCAGTCCGTTTTCAACATTTACAACACCACAATATCCGCCATGAAAGTTATGAAGTGCCACAACGTTTGCCGGGTGGTCACATTTAACATGATACTTTACACCTACGTATGGAGATCGTTTTTTTGTAAAAGCCCGCGCTAACTTAAGATCTAGTTTTGCGCGCTTACCATAGGCACCAATCACCAAATCAAATTCGTACTCGTGTTGTAGTGTCTTCAATTTAAATCTTTCACCTGAAAACACTACATCAAGCACCTCTGCCTCTAACCGGAATTCAACACCTAGCTCTCTTGCTTTCTGATATAAGAAATGGTCAAATGTGTATCGGCTAATGGCGAAGCCTCCAAGGTCAAGCGGCATTGTGGCGGAATATCCACTAACCGCTGATAATTGTAATTCAGAAATTTGAGATGGAAAAAAATCTTTCGGATATAGATCGTGGAGTTTAAGGAATTGAACGGTTTCGTTACTTATATATTCTCCGCAAACACGATGAAACGGATAATTTTTCTTTTCGAACAAAATGCATGGCACTCCTTTTTCTGCCAAAAGGATACTAGAAATTAGTCCGGCCAGGCCTCCGCCTATGATTGCGACATTTTTCAAATTGCGGTGATTGGATTAAAACAGCATTGTAACCTGTTTGTTAAAGATAAAGCGCAAAAAAATCATAATAAAAAAAACTTCCTTAGCGGAAATTTACGTTATATCGTAGACACGAACTGGTTGGCTTCTATGGAAACAAAGGGAAATGGTAAAACTACTGTGGCAACGCTGCATGTACTGCTTGTTGGAAATAATCCAATAGAGATGAGTCTGATTCTAGAAAAACTTGATAAGATCACTGGCACAAAGATCATTACCGAAACTGCTTTTGACCTGAAAAGCATTCTTGAGCGACTAATAAAATTCGAACCAAATTTCATCCTTATTGATGATAACATTGGAAGAGTGGAACTAACGAATACCGTACAGGCATTAGCGCAAAGCAAAAAGACAAAAGATATCCCTATTACGGTACTGAAGAACTCTAATTATAAGGAGTCATATTACGCAACGTCAATTCTTGATTATTTGCTGAAGACTAATCTTTCTACTGACGCTTTATATAACACACTTCGCAATTCATTGCGCTTTAGAAAAACGCAAGAGTACCTGTACAAGGCTTACAATAAACGAAAAAAAATATTGAGCGTTTTTTATTAGATCTGATCTTCAAGCTTAAACTCCTTACGCATTTTTTGGCCTTCTCTTTCAATCATGAGGTTAATCTTTTTGCCAGGTTTAAAATTGAAAAATCCATTGATAAGATTCAGGTTCAGGAACGAAGCTGAAATACCGTTAATGGTTTGAATGATGTCTCCTTCTATTATACCTGCCTGGTCAGCAACTGATTCATCTCTCACCTCAGTGATTTCAAAAACGTTAAGTCGTGATCCTTTAGCTTTTACTGTTATTCCACTCAGGTTATAATGAAAGTTCTTTTTAAAAGCTGAGTTCTTTTTGAGATAGATTTGCTCTTTAGGAAAATTGAATATCACGGTAAATCGGCTCAATACTTCACCACCAACAGCCCCATTTCTTGACGTTGATCCGATCTTCAAGCTATCAAAATAACTATTTGGATCCGGGAAGTTTGCAATTGCATTTTCAAGTTTGAAATCTCCAAGATGTAAAGTTCCTATGCGCCCGACTTTCCCGGTGATCTCTCCACCTAAACCTCTTCCTATCACACTGCTCACAGTATTTATTGGCACATGAATGCGGGCATCTGAAGTTGGCTCCAACATTAACCCATGACTTGCACCAGAGTCAATCAAAAGTTTCGCGGTAAGTTGTGTTCCATCCGATAACACGACAGGTGTTGTTATATAAGGCTTCGTGTCTTCAATCCTGATGGGGATTGCATGATACTTTCTTCCGGGATGAAATCGTTCGGGAAGCATCAGTGTAAGTATTTTTTTTTCGTAATCTATCTTCACAATAAACCGGCTAAACAACTCATAGCCTAGTATACCATGCACGTCTGTGCCGAGGTAATTTCTTAATTCAAGATAATCCTGATCTAGAACCAGGAGGGCGTGTCCACGTCCAAGTACTCCCGGAAGTTCCAGTGAAACGTTGTTTGTAACATAAGCATCAACGAGCTTCACCCCGCCTGGGCCTGCAATGGTATACTTCCTTGAATAAGAAAGGTTTAAAATATCTGTGAAAGTTTTTTGAGTAAGAATTGCGGTGCGTACACCGGTATCGAGAATAAATTTGAGGGGCAATGCACCATTCAGGACGACTGGAACAACTATAAGATTGTTATTGATTTCAATTGGGATCTGCACTTTAGTTTTTCCATCCGCCAAAGAAAAGCCGAGTACCTGACAATGGCCTTTTATGGCAAAGCACAGAAAAATTAGAAATGAAAAAAGATACTTCCGTATCATATAAAACGTTTGTCCCACCTCTCAATATAAGACAAATTTTAGAGAGAATGATAGTACTTAAACGTTTGCAATCGCAGAAAAGATTTCTGCTGGTGTGTTTACAATTTTTAAATGTTTGTAATAATCGATCTTCAAAAAACCCTCTTGTATCATCTTGCGCATTTGCTCCAGAAGTGGATCAAAGAAGTTATTTATATTGAGCATCACCACTGGCTGCTTGATCAGTTCCAGTTGCTTCCATGTTAATATTTCTGCTAACTCTTCAAGCGTACCCCAGCCGCCGGGCATTGCAACAAAAGCATTTGAAAGATCAGCCATGCGCTTTTTGCGTTGATGCATGCTCTCAACAATTTCAAGATCTGTTATGCCGCGATGGCCAACTTCTCGTTTCAATAAAAAATCCGGGATCACACCAATCACCTCTCCACCATTGCGCATTACAGCATCAGCAACAACGCCCATGAGGCCGACATTGCCGCCACCGTAAATAAGTTTATAAGAATTCTTTGCCAGTAGAGAACCTAACTCTGCTGCCGCTTCTGCATAAATAGGATTATTTCCAATGCCTGAGCCACAGAAAACGCATACGTTCATCGAGAAGATTTAGTGCGCTCTTAAAATTTATTGTCGTGCTTATTTTTGCTTACCATTTTATTTGGGAAAATAAAAGGTGATACAATGGCAAGAATAAAAAGTGCAATCACAACAAAAAATGGCCACCAAGAAGCAAAGTCCATAGAATTCGATTTTTATAAGAGTCGTAAAAATAGAGGTATTGGACTAATTTTTATAGAAAGTAATAAAAATGTTTATAAGTTTAATTTCTTGATAAGCAATAGTTTACTTTATTCGGGCAATGAAAAAATTTGTAATCTTTAGTCTCATTGGCGTAGCAATCATTGGCATTCTGGTTGCAGTGATCGCATATGTTCAGCTTACAAAGACAAAGTCTTTTAGTCCTGAGGATAATGCGGTCTACAACGATGGGGATTTAAGTATAAAAGTTTTTTATAACAGACCTTCTAAGAAAGACAGGGAAATATTTGGAACGCTGGTAGCATACGACAAAGTTTGGAGAACGGGTGCGAATGAAGCAACGACATTTGAAACCAATAAGAATTTAACAATTGAAGGAAAAACGCTTCGCGCAGGCAAGTATTCATTGTGGACTATTCCCCGCGAAGATACCTGGACAATCATTTTCAATTCTGAGCACGGGCAGTGGGGAATAAATTCAAGCGGAGAAGCCAACCGCCTACCAGGCAACGATGTTCTTACTGTTGATGTTGCAGCCGTACAACAAGACCAGGTGTTCGAGCAATTTACCATCTCCTTTGAAAAAAGCGGAGAAGATATTGACATGGTGATGGCTTGGGACAAAACGCTGGTTGCGTTGCCAATCTCTTATCGATAATCTAACGCTAAAGCACTTTGTCATTTCATAGCTACAGCCTTGATGGTTAATTTTCTGTTCTCCGGCAAAGTTGCAGGTATTGCATTTACAAAAAAAGTTAGTTTATCTCTGTTCGCTCCCAGGCTTGCAAGGTGTTCGATAATCGCTTGCGCCTGAAGTAAAGTCCTGTCATTATGATAAGTGGTCTTTACCATCAATGTATCCTTTCGTGAAACCTGGCCTAGAGAATCTACAACTTCATATTGGTTTACAATTGAATCATAGATTACTTCTGTAAGATCAGGATTAGATTGAATTGTATCTTCTTCATAACCATTCAACATCACGTGCACATTGAACTTTAAATCAGTACTGCCATTGATGGCTCTCACAATTCTTTTCATTTCATTGGCGCTGTTTGCCGTAACATCCAATACACTTGAGTGAGGTTTAAACTTAATGACATCGAGCGATAGCTCGTCACCAGAAGTTAAAGGCTTTAGTGTCGCAGTTACTTTTTCAACTTGCGGGATTTTATCAGAAGTAAGATCAAGTAATTTTGAATAATAACTCACATTATTTTGCTCTGGATCGATGGAGAGCTCATACACACTACCTTCTTTAAGGTAAAGAAAAAAAGAACCGTCTGCGAATGGTTTCCCTGTAAAAACTCTTTTATTATTTGTTAAATCAAAAGCGGCAACATAAGCAGGAATAGAATTTCCAGTTAATGCAGTCACCTTGCCTTCAATTTTCATCATGCCTTTTGGTCGTACTTCATCAGGGATGAGATATTCAACCAATTCATTTTTTCGTTGTCCTTGCGTATCCTTTAAAAGATATCTCCCGAGTGCCGCAACACTTATAAACTGATCATCTTTTTCAGTATTGGTAAAGTCAAGTGGCACCGGATTGGACCACGTGTTGTTTTGAAAGCGGGTAACATACAAGTCCATGCCTCCTTTATTAGGGGTTAGTTTGTCCGATGAAAAGTATAATGTTTCTCCATCGGCCATTATTCTTGGCGTTTGAGAATTACCTCGATTAATGCTTGAAGGTAATTCTACTGGTTCTTCCCATTGCCCATTTGGTTTTTTAGTGCTTCTTAAAATCTTACAGCTTTCAGCTTTATTCTGCTCCATCTTTTGACAGCGCATAAAATAAATTGTATTGCCATCGGGCGTAAACGATGCACACGCTTCGTGCGCTTTCGTGTTAATGGGTAAACCTGGATTAACGGGCTCGCTCCACGCTGTACCTTTCCAATCGCTGTATTGAATGTCTTGTCCGCCAACACTTGGTGCTTTGAATGTTGAAAAATAAATTCTTTTACCGTCAGCACTTAAACCATAGCCACGCAGGAAGTTCAACTTAGTATGTATTTGTTTAGGAAGCATCAAGGGCTCTTTCCAATCTGTAGCTTCTCTAAAAGTGTAAAATGGTGTTAGCACACCGTCTTCTGCATTATCAGATATAAATACCATTGCATTAGCATCAGCGCTGATGTAAGGTGCATAGAGATTAATTGATGGATGATTAATACTTGAAGACAACTTACGCATTTTTGCTTGGCCAGAAATATTTAAGCTTATGAGGCAAAGACAAACAGCAAGAGTGAAATACTTCATACGATTGCGGGGATTTGATTCAAAAATACCAATAAAAATCGGGGATGAGAGATGCCTATAACAAACCAATTTATTTTAGTGTTTTCAGTGTTTTAAATGAATCTTTGGGCTTTGCATTGTATTTTAGCTCACCAAACTACTTCAAATAATGATCCAGGTAATTCCATCTATTGCCATTCGAAAAGGAAACGTTGTAAAAATGCGCAAAGGTGATCCTACCAGCGAGAAAGCATATAACGAAAATCCATTGGATCTCGCGAAGCGGTTTGAGGATCATGGAATTGAAGTAGTGCATCTCGTTGACCTTGATGGTGCTGAAAAAGGTGGACCGGTAAATTGGCATGTACTTGAAGCGATTGCTGGCCATACAGATTTAAAAGTTGATTTTACTGGTGGAATTTCAACTGACGGTGACATCAGCAAAGCATTTGAGTATGGTGCCGATTATATTACTGCAGCGAGTATAGCAGTAACAGACCCAGAGTTATTTGCCTCATGGATCATTTCTTATGGCAGAGAAAAAATGACGCTTGGCGCGGATGTCCTTCATCGCGAAACCAAAGAATTATTATTCAGGGGCTGGCAACGTAAATCAGAACTTACCTTATTCGATCACCTTGAATACTTTTATTCACGTGGTTTAAAATATGTGAAATCAACAGATGTTTCCCGTGATGGTGTCCTTGAAGGTCCAGCGTTCGATTATTATGAAAGCATCTTGAAAAAATTTCCGGAGATTAGTGTTTTAGCAAGTGGTGGCGTGCGTGGTGTTGATGATATTAAACGCTTAAATGATATGGGTATTTTTGCTGTTATTTTTGGAAAGGCCTACTACGAAGGGATTTTAAAACTAAAAGATCTTGAACAGTTTCTAGTAAAAAAAGAAGCTTAAAAAGAGAGGCTGCCGATTTGGCAGCCTCTCTTTTTTTAATTGATAGTCGCGGGAAATACCGCCTCTACATCTGTATCTCCTCCGGCATTCGCCATGTTGCCATCTTTAACGCCTGCAGCATCTTTCACTGGTTCATGACGAAGTGTTACCGTTAATGTTCCTGTACTTGCATTTGTTGTCGTTATAGTATTTTTTAATCCAATCGGAAATGAATTTGAATCCAAATCACCATAGGTGGTATTGAGATTTAACGTTGCGCTTTTTTGAAAAAAGAATTGATGTGCTTCACCTTCTTCTTCCACTTCTTCACTAATATCTTCAACCGGATTCTTCGATTCATCTAACAAAGCAATTGTTACTGTGTAAGTTGAATTCGCATTTAACATTATGCTATTGATCACGGGAGCATTTGCACCGGAGCCATCTATATCCTGCCATGAATAAGTAATTGGATTACCAGTAGGGGCCGACATTGCGTCAAGTTTTTGGAAGGTAAGTTTTACCGTTGTAATGAGCTCCTCCTCATTAACAGGATCTGGGTCATCGTTGTCGCAGGAAACTAAAGGCAACAATGTTGCAATTAAAAAAAGGCACGAAATTAATAGTTTCGGGAAGTTTAAAGAGGTAATGGTTTTCATGTTCATTTTCATACGTATTATTCTTAAAAGTTTAATGTTGTAAAAAGTCATAGGAAAGTCGCACAGTAAAATTTCTCCCTACCTCGTCACTGTAGTAACGTAGTCTGTTCATATAATTTCTGTATGTTTCGTTTAATAAATTTTCAACAGCAAAATTCAACGATAGGAGGTGCTTGTGAACAGGAATTTTAAACCCAACGGATGCATTTAACAAAAGATAACCATTAGGCGCGGGAGCAAAGTCAAAAATCTCGCTACCTAAATCATTAGGAACATCTTGCGGAAATACAACTCTTGGTGCACGTGTTTGTTGAAAAGTGTAAGGAAGATTTATAGTAAGAAATAAATTTTCAACTTTTTTTGAACCGAATTTTATGGTCAATCCATTCTCTATTTGTGCAGGCGGGATGAAAGGTAAGACTTCTTCGTTGTCCTTATCTTTTGCATAAATGTAAGAGGCTTTAAGATTGTAATTAAATCGCTTACTCAATTCATATTTTAAACTCAAATCACTGCCTGTAAGAATTGCATTGTTCTGATTGTATCTAAATACTGGAAAATATCCTCGAATTGTTAAGCGTGTTTCATATGGCCGCAGATAAATATAGTTGTCAATATCATTGTAGTAAACAGAAAAATCCAAAGAGGCCCGTTCGCTATTGTGTTGAAGCGTAGCGATAATTTTTTTAGACATTTCCTTTATTATTTCGTCTTGCTCAGTCAGTACTTCGCCATTCGGTCGCATTAGTCCTTCTTCTATTGAAGCTGACCCATGATGCAATCCTTCACTATATAATTCACTCACATGTGGTGGTCTTGATGAGAATCCTGCATTCGCTATTACTCTCCAGTTTGCATTCCAGCGATATGTTGTCCCTATGGTGCCAGAGATGTAATGAAATTTGAAATCAGGTTTTAGAAGTACATTTTGTTGAAAGGTTTTAACAAGTAAATATTGATGATCGTATCGGCCTCCAGCTTCCCACGTCCATTTGTTTAGGTTCCATTTTTCAGACAAAAATACACCCATTGACATTTGATTGTAGTCAGGTATGAGTGGTGCAATTCCAGTTTCATCCGTGTCGTTTTTATTATACTTCAAAGTACCATTCACACCAAAACTTCCGCTATGATTTCCTTTTTCATGATCTAGAGAAACATCGAGAACGTTACTGATGAGCCCAAGCGATAGAGCCGGTTTCGAACTTCTGTCTCCTCTTCTGATGTCGAATTCCTTTCTTTGATTGTACTGCCCTCCGTAAAGAATGTTTATTCTACCAAAACTTTTCACTTGTTCATAGGCTTTGATCTTGATCAAATGATGATTGATTTTTTGCCTTGGATTATTGATGTCGTATGTGAAGTCACGAATGTACCAGGGCTTTTCACTTTCAATAGATTGCTGCAGATCATTTAAATTTCCTGTATGCGCAGCACGTAATATTCCGATTGAAGTATTAAAACTACTTACATAAAGCTCTATCCCATGATGATCATGTTGGAAGCCGAGCGCTCCAGAAAAATTAATTTCCTCTAGCCCAGTGTTCGACAAATTATAATCGGGGGTGTGGAAGTCGCCACCTTTTTTCGCAGAACTTTGTAATCTCCAGCTCCAATGTTTCCATGGTTTGAGTGTTCCTTCCAGCATAGCAGAAAACACACCCATTCTATTGTTGGAAATAAAACCAAGGTTAAATTCACCACCCAGCTTTTGTGTTTGATGAAGCGGCGGGGGATTGATGATAATGACACCACCAATAGCATCTGCGCCGTAGCGTACTGTTTCCGAGCCCTTGACAACTTCTATCTGTGATGCTATATAAGGATCGACCTCAGGTGCATGTTCAACACCCCATTGCTGACCCTCGAGTCGTATCCCATTCATCAGTATTAATATTCTTTGGCTATGCAGACCATGAATTACAGGTTTAAAAATTGCTGGTCCTGTTTGCAACGCATTTACTCCTGGTATTTCTTTTAAGGATTCGCCAAGCGCTTTACCATGCAGCGCCCCAAGATCTTCTTTTAACAACACTGACGATGTCTGACTTAGACTTTTTTGAGATTGTTCTCCCTCTATTGTTACATCTTGCAAAACGGTCTGTTCCAGCTGGAGCGTAACGATCAATTCTTGCGCGAAGTCTTCAACAACTAAATTCTGATTAGAATATCCGACATAGGAAATTTCAATTTCAAAAATGCCGTGGCATAATCCCGTAAAAGAAAAAGATCCTCTTTCATCAGTTACTACAGTCTTGTCTATACTTAAGATTTTTACTGAAGCCCCAGGCAGCGCACGTCCTGCTTCAGATTTTACAAAACCAGTTATTTGACCATCGCATTGCTGCATGCCCTTCAGCATGAATGAGCCCAAAATCAAGATAATTATGTGAAATGTCTTTAACATGCTTAATGCAACAACGTTGCAAATATAGAAAAACAATCAAAAAAAGCATGCTTAGTCTACGATATCCTGTAATTTATACTTCTGAATAATGTAATACAGAAAATTGAAGGATAGAATTGAGTCATCCCCTTCTTTGGAAGCCTTTTCAACTGTTGATTTTGGTGTAGGAGCAGGCTTTTCTGCTTTGTACTTAGGAATCGCCTGAGCAGGTGTAGGTGAGGAGGATGTACTGGTTATGGTAGTCGTATTGGTTGTATCTTTTGAAACACTTGTGGTAGATCTGTACCTTGTGTCAGCCTCACCGGGAGAGTAAATAATTTTATCGGAGTCAATCCTTTCCTCATAAACTTCCGCATCCTGCATTCCAGCGTCTTGCGCATAACCAAAGTTAACAGCTGCTGAGCTGCATAATGAAATGATGAGGATATTGTGAAGCCGGCTCTTCATTATACCGTGTATTTGCTAAACCTCAGTATTTTGTTTTTTGTTTCAGCAAAGTACAAAATAAAGCGGTAATACAAATGTCAAAACGTTTTACAGCAATAAAACAACCTGTTAAAAATTGTTAAAAATTGCTTTTTGGCCTTTTGTATTTACTTTTCGTCAGCAATAGTAAGCGTTATGATCTCTTGGCAAGATTTTGAAAAAATCGATATTCGGTTAGGTACAGTGGTTAGAGCTGAACGCTTTGCAGAAGCGAGGAAGCCCGCGATAAAACTTTGGGTTGATCTTGGTGATCTAGGCATCAAAAAATCAAGCGCTCAAATTACTGTTCATTATACACCCGATACCCTTATTGGCAAGCAAGTAGTTTGTGTTATCAATTTTCCTCCAAAGCAGATCGCGAATTTTGTGTCCGAAGTTTTGGTAACAGGTTTTGCCGATGATAACAACAATATAGTTTTATGTACTGTTGATAAAGCTGCCCCTAATGGTTCTCGACTTCTTTAATTTTTTAATATGATCAGGTTTTCAGATCTCGCTGCAATTGCTAACGGCACTATAATTTCTCTAGCTGAAGACCGTCCACTCACTACTTTTATAACCGACAGCCGCAAAGCCAGCAGCATTGATGGAGGAATTTTCTTTGCTATTCGTGGCACACATCATGACGCACACAAGTACGTAAAAGAACTTTATGATAGAGGCGTAAGGCAATTTGTTATCGAGCATAAAGGCGATTTTTTAAATGACATTAAAGACGCAAATGTTCTTTTGGTTCAATCATCACTAAACGCGCTTCAGGCAATAGCTGCACATCATCGAGCAAAATTTTCAATTCCTATAGTTGCCATTACCGGGAGCAATGGAAAGACTATTATTAAAGAATGGCTTTTTCAACTTCTTTCGAGCGACTACAATGTTGGAAAGAATCCAGGAAGTTATAATTCACAACTAGGTGTTCCGCTTTCTGTATTGCAACTGCAGAGCTATCATCAAGTAGGAATTTTCGAAGCTGGAATTTCAAAGCCTGGTGAAATGGAAAAGCTTGCTGCCATTATTAATCCTGACATCGGTATTTTTTCTAACCTCGGCTCTGCGCATGATGAAGGTTTTAAAAATCCAAAAGAGAAAGCGGAAGAAAAGCTTAAACTATTTGCGCAGTCAAAAACCGTTATCTATTGTAAAGATCATACCGTCATTGATGAGATCATTAGTAGATCAAACATCGGATCACTTACCTGGAGCCTATACAAGGAGGCTAATATTACTATCCGTAAGTCTGATAAAGAATATGTAATTTCTTATCAGGATCAGAAAGAAAATATAAGAATACCTTTTAGTGATCACGCTTCTTTAGAAAATTGTTTTCATTGCATCGCATTAATGATTTGCTTAGGCTATACTTTGAAAGATATTGGTAGTCGGGTAAAGGTGCTGCGTTCAATTCCCATGCGTCTCGAACTAAAAGAGGGAATAAATCAATGTCAGATCATTGATGACACATATAACAATGATTTAGCCGGCCTTCAAATAAGCCTTGAGTTTTTATCTAATCAGCATCAGAAAAAAATTAGAAGAGTTATTCTTTCTGATATTCTTGAGTCAGGGCTTTCGGAAGAAGATCTTGCAAAGAAAATTTCACAACTGCTTCAAAGAAATAATATAGACTATTTTGTAGGCATCGGAGAAAGGCTGAGCAATCAAAAAAAATTGTTTTCTGATAAATCTGAATTTTTCAAAACCACGGAAGACTTTATTTCAGAATTTAATGAGAGCAAAATTCAACAGGAAGTAATTCTTGTAAAAGGCGCGCGTACTTTTCAGTTTGAAAAAATAGTGAACAAGCTTCAGCGCAAAGTTCATGGTACTGTTATGGAGATAGATCTTGGTGCGGTGGTACATAACTTGAATTTTTTTAAATCAAAGCTGAGACCATCCACGAAAATAATGGTGATGGTAAAAGCTTTTGCTTATGGTAGCGGTAGTATTGAAATCGCAAATATTTTGCAGTTTCATAAAGTTGATTACCTCGGTGTTGCTTATGCTGATGAAGGTGTAGAGTTACGAAAGAACAATATTTCGTTGCCGATCATGGTGATGAATCCGTCAGAAGATAGTTTCAATACATTGGTTGCCCATGGACTTGAACCTGAAATTTACAGTTTTAAAATATTCAATGCCTATCTTAGATTTTTAAATGGAAGAAGTGGTACCATTCATTTGAAGCTTGATACAGGAATGCATCGTCTTGGTTTTGAGCAACGCGATCTGACACAATTGAAAGAACTACTGACCAATACTAAAAATATTAACGTGGCGAGTATCTTTAGTCACTTGGCAGGTGCAGATGAGGCATTACATGATAACTTTTCTAAATCTCAAAGTGAACAGTTTGAGCAAATGTCGGCAGAGATCTCATCGGCTTTAGGATATCGCCCTTTATATCACTTACTCAATTCTCCTGGCATTCTACGTTTACCCGAATTGCAATTCGATATGGTTCGATTAGGCATTGGATTGTATGGAGTTGACCCAACAGAAGAAAAATTTGATGCGCTTAAACCTGTTGCTACTTTAAAAACTTTCATTTCTCAGATTAAATCAATCAGTGCCGGTGAGACTATTGGATACGGCCGCAAAGGAATGAGTGAGAAAGACATGAAGATAGCAACTATTGCTATTGGGTATGCGGATGGTTTCAGCAGAGCCTTTAGTAAAGGTGTTGGCAAAGTTTCAATCAATGGAAAAATTGCAAGTGTCGTTGGTAATGTTTGCATGGATATGACGATGGTAGACATCACTGAATTAAATGCAGAAGAGGGCGATGAAGTCATCATTTTCGGTAAAGACCTTTCCATTCATGATGTTGCGAGAAGTGCTCAAACAATTCCCTACGAAATTTTAACGAACACCAGCGAAAGAGTGAAAAGAGTGTTTGTGGCAGAGAGCCTGTAAACAAACAAAAGCTAATCCGGATATGTAGAGCTTTACCTGCTATCGCTGCATATCTTACGATTTAGCCGCATCCTAAATTCTTTTTAAGGTCGCGATCCGGCAGCCCTCCAAAATCGTAAGGTTTTGACGCGTCAGGTTCGTTCAAAGTATTCTCTTCAATTTTTATTTTAGAAAGCGGAGGCTTGCCTGGCTTTTTTTTCTGGTTCTTCTTCATTATCAAACTTAATCTTTAAACACAATCCTGATGCAAATCATTGCATGGGAATGGAACCACCCATATCTTTGCCTTGTTTATAATTAATCTAATTAAGCAAGTAAGTGAGTACTGGTAAGAACGTAGCGCAAATGAAACCGGGGGAGATTGCAATTATTGCTGGCTTTTCAGATGAATATATTTCAGTGAAACTTATGGAGATGGGATGTTTGCCAGGTGTACCGATACGTTTCAACTTCACTGCACCTTTCGGCGATCCTGTTTGTATAAGCGTTTCCGGTTACGAGCTTTCGCTTCGGCTTGAAGAAGCAGCAACAATTTCAATTGTCGAATAATGTCGCAAAAGATTCGGCAAAAGATCGCTTTGTTAGGTAATCCCAATTCAGGGAAGTCATCGCTGTTCAATCACCTTACAGGATTAAATCAAAAAATTGGAAATTTCCCAGGAGTTACGGTAGATAAAAAGTCGGGCTTTTGCGCCTTGCCTGATGATACCACCGCTGAAATAATTGATCTTCCTGGGATTTATAGCATTTATCCAAGAAGTCTGGATGAGCAAATCGTTTCGGAAATACTGCTCGACCACCATTCGAAATCAACGCCAGATAAAATTGTCGTAATCGCTGACGCCACCAATCTCAAGAGAGGATTATTGCTACTCACGCAAATTATTGATATTGGGTTGCCAACCATTCTTGCATTAAACATGATGGATCTGGCTGCCAAGTCAGGTATCAGTTATGATCTTAAGGCATTATCGGCAAAATTAGGCGTACCTGTAATTCCTATTAATGCGCGTAATGGAATCGGTCTTGAAGAATTAAAAAAGCTGTTAACACCACCTGTTTCTGTTTCATCAAAGTCAGTGTTTAATATCTGGGACGATACTAAACCGGCAATTTTGGAGCTGCGAAATCAGTTAGGGGTTGATAATAATTATGAAGCCTATCAATTCTTAGAGCAACCCAGATCGCTAAAATTTTTATCGAAGCAGGATCAGCAGACGGTAGACAACATCCGCACAAAGTATAATTTCTTTCCAGGAAAGTTTCAAGGCGCTGAAACCATACAACGTTACAGTGTTATTCAAGATCTTTTGAATAATGTTACTTTAAAGCCGGCTGATCATTCATGGAGACACCATTCAAATTCATTAGATAAAATTCTTACGCATAAAGTTTGGGGCTACCTGATCTTCTTTGCGCTGTTGTTCCTGATCTTTCAATCCATATTCGCATGGGCCACGGTTCCTCAGGATATGATTGATACAATGTTTGCAGATCTGAGCAACTATCTGAAGAATGCATTACCGCAAGGTCCTCTTACAAGCTTACTAGCGGAAGGAATTATACCAGGTATTGGTGGTATTTTAATGTTTGTACCTCAAATTGCAATTCTTTTTGCCTTCATATCTGTGCTGGAAGAGTCCGGTTACATGGCTCGTGTTGTTTTCCTTATGGATAAGATCATGCGAAAGTTTGGTCTTAATGGAAAAAGTGTTGTTCCGTTAATGTCTGGAGTTGCCTGCGCAATTCCTGCAATCATGGCCACCAGGACAATTGACAACTGGAAAGAGAGAACGATAACAATCTTTGTAACACCTTTAATGAGTTGCTCTGCAAGGCTTCCGGTGTTTGCCATACTCATCGCACTTATTATCCCTACCGGTAAGACCATCGGTTTTTTTAATCTTCAAGGCTTTGCTTTAATGGGTTTATACTTGCTTGGTTTTGTAGCTGCTATTGGTTCTGCATGGGTAATGAAATTTCTTATTAATGTAAAGGAGCGAAGCTTTCTCATTATGGAGCTTCCTACTTATCGCGTGCCACGGTGGTCAAATGTTGGTTATACTTTAATAGAAAAAACAAAGGCTTTTGTGTTCGAAGCTGGTAAAGTCATTATTGCGATCTCCATTGTTTTATGGGTGCTCGCAAGCTATGGACCCGGAAAAAAATTGGAAAATGCGCGGGCTACGGTATTAGCACAATCCAGTAACTTAAGGTTAACGGAGCAGGGGCTTGAAGACAGAATTGCTGCATATAAATTAGAAAATTCATATGCTGGGGTTATCGGAAAAAGCATTGAACCTATTATAAAACCGCTTGGCTACGATTGGAAAATAGGCATTGCACTGCTTACATCTTTTGCAGCCCGCGAGGTGTTTGTAGGAACAATGGCAACCATTTACAGCATTGGGAGCGTGAGTGAAGATGATCAAAATACTATTAAAGAACGGCTAACGAAAGAAGTTAATCCGGAAACCGGTGGGCCTCGGTTTACACCTGCCGTAGGCTTGTCACTGCTTATTTTTTACACTTTCGCGATGCAATGTATGAGTACCATTGCCGTTGTATACCGCGAGACTAAAGGCTGGAAATGGCCTCTTCTCCAATTACTCTACATGACCGCGTTAGCGTACATTTCTGCCTTTGCTGTTTACCAGATCTTTTCTTGAAACTGACGGTTTAACCAAGCCGTAAACTTATTGTATCTTTACGGGCAATATCTTTTCATGAATAAAGATTATCAACAGGGATTGTTATGCCTCACCCACCTGCTCGTATGTGCAGATGGCATTATTGATGATCAGGAAACAGATGCAATCAAAATCATTAAAGATAAGGAAGGCATCAGCAATGAAGTGTTCTTTGAGTTCGAACAATTCATTGTAAACAAGAAAGAACGCGAGATTTATGATTTCGGTATCAATCTGATTAACCGTTGCAGTGATAGTGAGAAATTAAAAGTTTTTGTAACCCTATATAAATTATCTGAAGTGGATGGCCGTGTTCATGTAAAAGAAATTCGTTTACTTCTTTACTCCATTGAACTTACCGGAGTTGAATTTAATGATGTTGTTAATCATGCTATGGCAGCACCTTCTTTAATGTAAAACCTGATGTTTAAAAAGTATTTCCCTTTACTGATATTGATCAGTGCATTATATTCTTGTAGCAACAAAGATTCAGAAGGATTAAATAAATTTTCTGATCCTGTTATTCAAAAAATATATGACTTTAAGGACAGAAGAATTTCGGACAGTCTTTACCAATATTTTACCCATCCAGATTCTAATTACCGCAGAGAAGCAGTCTTAGCTTTTGGCTCCATTCAGGATAGTTCTTCTCTTCATAGGATTGGCAAATTAATGTTTAATGAAACATCGCCTGCAGTACGCGAGGCAGCAGCGTTTTCAATCGGACAAATCTCTTCCAGCGAAAGCGAAAGAATACTGCTTGGAGCGATAGCACGCGAGAAGAATTACGAGGTGCTTACTGAACTGCTTGAAGCTTACGGAAAAACTACAATTCACTGGCAAGTTATTCAGCCAAAATTATTAACTGACACTGCAGATGCTTCCGGCTTAGCCTGGTCGATTTACAGAGCTGGACTAAATGGAAAAACAGATTCCACTGCCAACAGAATTGCCTCGATACTACTGACGGAAAACCCAAACGAGTCTGCGAGGCTGGGAGCTGCCTATTATTTTGCGAGAAGTGCTAAGGATTTTGAGAACTACTTCGAAATCTTGTCCAATTCCGCAACAATGGATCGCTCTGCAGAAGTGCGCATGGCAGCCACATCAGCCCTTAGAAAGATTAAAAATGTGTCAGCCATTAAAGTGTTGAAAGAAGTTATAGACACTGAAAAAGATTTTCGATTAAAGGTTAATGCTTTATACGCCTTAAGATCCTTTCCATTCGAAAATACAAAAACAATTCTGTATGCAGTACTGTACAATAAAAATCCAAACGTTGGTATTGCAGCATCTGAAGTCATCAAAGATGTAGCGACAAAAGATAACTGGATAGAGCTGTCGAACCTTACAGGAAGAATTGAGAACTGGAGAATAAAAAGTAATTTGTATGAGGCTGCCTTAAAGGCAAGTGAAAATAAATCTGTTCTGGAAGAAATCCAGCTTGCAACAAAGCAAAGTATCAATCCTTATGAGCAAGCGTCTCTCATCTCGGCATTAAAAGGCTCACTGTCTTCTTTTGATTTTGTAAGCGAAAAGATATCTGCAGATACACCTGTTGTCCGAACTGCAGCAGCATCCGCTTTGGTAGCCATGCATCAACATAAAGATTTTAACGCTGCGTCTAAATCCAAGTTCCTTGAAATTTGCAAACGTGAAATGCAAAAGGGCGACCCGGCAGTAATTGGTATTTTAGCTGAACCTTTAGGAGATTCAACACTTAATTATAGAAGCTTAATAAGTGACTTTGGATTCCTTCAACAGGCGAGGGCGAAACTTTCCCTTCCACGAGACAACGAAGCGGTGCAACCACTTGAGAAGGCTATTGCATATTTTCAAGGTAAACGATCCGCACCTGTTGTCAATGAGTATAACAACCCAATAGATTGGGCACTTGTAAAAACAATTTCGAGAGATCAGGAGGCTATAATAAAAACGCCTAAAGGAAACATTCGCCTTCATCTACTGGTAGAAGAATCACCAGGGTCAGTTGCTAATTTTGTAAAACTTGCTAACGAAAATTACTTTGATAAAAAAGTGTTTCATCGTGTTGTACCAAATTTTGTAGTTCAAGCTGGATGTAACAGGGGCGATGGCTGGGGGAGCGAAGATTACTCGATAAGGTCAGAGTTCTCAACCAGAAAATATAAAACAGGAAGCATTGGAATGGCTTCGGCTGGAAAAGATACAGAAGGAACACAATGGTTTATCACTCATTCGCCTACGCCACATCTTGATGGCCGCTATACAATCTTTGCTGAAGTATTAGAAGGAATGGAGGTTGTACACCTTGTTGAAGTAGGAGACCAAATAATTGATGTTCAAATTGTGAAAGCAAAGTAGTGTAAGAAGTAGGATGTGGTATAGTCACAGCTTTCATTGCTTGCTCTCGTCACGCTGCCTAACTTGCCATGAAATAATTAATACTCTTGGGCCAGATATTTAATCAGCATTTTAAGTTAGGAGTTTTAGGCGGCGGCCAGTTAGGCCGTATGTTAATTCAATCTGGAATTGATTTCAATATCAATTTCTCTGTGCTGGATCCAGATGCTTCTGCGCCATGCGCTTCACTCGCAGAATTTCATACAGGTAAGCTAACCGATTATGAAACAGTAATGGCCTTCGGTGCTTCTTGTGATATCATTACAATTGAAATTGAAAATGTAAATACGGATGCACTAAAAGCCTTAGTAAAGCAAGGCAAAAAAGTATTTCCTCAACCTGAAGTTATTGAGCTTATTCAGGATAAGAGAATACAGAAAACATTTTATCAGGATAACGGAATTCCTACGGCAGAATTTGTGCTAACAGAAAATGCAGCGGAAGTTAAGCGCTTGGAGAATTATCTACCAGCTGTAAATAAGCTTGGCAAAGAAGGCTACGATGGGCGTGGTGTTCAAATTTTAAGAACAAAAGAAGACCTTGCAAAAGCATTTGACGCTCCGGGTTTAGTTGAAAAATTGATTGATTTCGAAAAAGAAATTTCTGTCATCGTTGCCCGAAACGAACAAGGAGAAGTAAAAACATTTCCGGTGGTAGAGATGGTTTTCCATCCCATACAGAATTTGGTAGAATATTTATTTGCACCTGCAGAACTTTCAGCCGCTGTAGTACAACAAGCTAATGCAATAGCTGAAAAAATTATTCGTAAACTGAATATGGTTGGTCTGCTGGCAGTTGAAATGTTTGTAACAAAAGATGAGCAGGTACTTGTCAACGAAATTGCCCCACGCCCTCACAACAGTGGTCATCAAACTATTGAAGCGAATACTACCTCGCAATATGAGCAGCATCTTCGTGCGATATTTAATTGGCCGCTTGGCGACACCTCGCTCATTACACCAAGTGCTATGGTAAATCTTTTAGGAGAACCTGGTTTTTCGGGCCCTGCACATTACGAAGGATTTGAAGAAGTGATTCAACAACCGGGTGTACACGTTCATCTTTACGGCAAGAAAACCACAAAGCCTTTCAGAAAAATGGGTCATATTACCATCGTTGATGCAGATGTTGAAAAACTAAAAAAGAAAGCGATTTTTGTTAAGGAAACCTTAAAAGTAATCTCAGAATGAGCACACCATCTGTAGGTATTATCATGGGCAGCCAGTCAGATTTGATTGTTATGAAAGAAGCTGCTGAAATTCTTGATGATTTAGGTGTGCGCTATGAGTTAACAATTGTCTCTGCTCATCGAACTCCGCTTCGAATGGTGACTTATGCACAGGAAGCCCGTAAGCGGGGGTTGAAAGTTATTATTGCTGGAGCTGGAGGCGCTGCGCATCTTCCTGGTATGATTGCTTCCCTTACCTCTTTACCAGTTATTGGTGTTCCGGTTAAATCTTCCAATTCAATTGACGGATGGGACTCGGTGCTATCAATATTGCAGATGCCTGGCGGTGTGCCTGTAGCAACGGTTGCGCTTAATGGCGCTAAAAACGCAGGCATTCTTGCGGCCCAAATTCTGGGAACAGCAGACAATGCTTTGGGTGAAAAGTTAGATTCTTACAAAAAAAACTTAGGAGAAAAAGTGGAATCTGACGCTAAAAACCTTGATTTGAACGGTTGGAAGTCGGCTTTGAAGTAAGCGTTTTTTTCGGCTGTGTCAAATTCGCTAACTTGAGTTTCTTCTGTCATTTTTTAAATGAATCCGAACGAAAAAGGCTGGCTTAAAGAATACCTTGACTTCCGTCAGGAGCTTCTAAAAGACCTTACAAAAGAACGAACTCGTAAAGGATCTCATCCTGAACAGTCCTTATATAGAATTGTGCAGCCGACAGGTTTAATGTACGGCCAAACCGTTGGGAATATTAATCATCCCAATCAAGAGAGTTGGGATGAAAAAGATAAAATGAAGATTCTCTTAGCGGAGAGCCTCATTAGTAGTTCACTCCTTTTTTATGACAAGCCGGTTAACTCACCAGAGGATATTTCAAAAGTTATTTTAAGGACCTTAGAGAACATTGGAAATTTCTATAACAACATTTTCCCGGAATTAGCCACACCTGCAAAAACACTTTTTGGTAAGAAGAGAACTTCGCTTGAGATAGCTGAAAAAATACTTGACAAAAGAATTGAACGTACGAGCGAACATGAGGGTAACTTCTGGAGTTCTTTCTTTCACAACAGCCTTTTATTTTTAGATGTCTTTATTTTCGGTCAATGGATTCATACTAATGCCGATCGAATAGTTGCGGACTTTTTCCGCTACGAACGTGATGAGCTTAGATTTTCAGTTGTTAAAGTAATGGCAGCTGCTTCTCATGCAAACCAGGAAGTGGTGTATGAAGAGAAAAAACTGCTCGACTTTTTCATCAACAGCACCAACCTGCCCGCCGAGAAAAGAAAAGAGGCACTGAAGATTTTTGAACGAGGAGTTGAAATTGAAGAGATTAATCTTCCTTCTGAAAACTCCTGGATTCTCAAAAAGTATTTCCTCGAAATGGCAATACTTACTATCTGGGCTGACAAGAAGTTCGAGCAAGCAGAGATGAATTTTCTAAAAAGATTCTCGAAGTATCTTAGTTTCAATGATGATGATCTTGAAAATAGCTTGATTGCTATTGAAGGATTTGTGTTGGAGCATTGGGAACAGCTTGAGTACTTACAAAACAGACAGGATTATAATCAGGTTAGTGAACAGTTCATCAGGCGTGTAGCAAAAATTGCTGAGAAAAATAAGAGCAGGTTGTTGAAGGAGATCCAGGCGAGCAATGATGTAATGAATCTTCTGAAGAAAGCGCGCACTAACGAACTCACCCTCGAGGAAAAAGAAAGAATGCGACAGGAATTAATCGTGATGCTTAAGACCGTTCCTACCTTCGTAATTATCTCATTACCACAGAAGTTTTTAACACTTCCTATTCTTCTTAAAATTCTACCGAAGAATATTTTTACTGACGGTGTCGCAGAGTAAATTATTCTTCTATTGTCGCTTTTCTTGGTATCAGTACCGAGAAAACGATAGAGAGAATCAAGGTCGCAATGATCACCGTGAAAGACAAGTATACATTGATGTGGATATCCCAAATGTCTAACAGCATTTTTGCTCCAATGAAAAACAGGATGATCGACAATCCTTTTTGCAGGAGGTAGAATTTGTCAATGATTCCTGCAAGAAGGAAAAACATTGCCCTAAGCCCCATCACTGCAAAAATGTTTGAGGTGTAAATCAGAAACTCATTTTGCGTAATGGCAAAAGCTGCAGGAATAGAATCAACCGCAAAGATGAGATCAGTTGTTTCGATTAATACAATTACCAGAAATAAAGGCGTGAACATTAATTTACCTGACTCACGCACCAAGAACTGGCCACCGTATTCTTGCTTTGTTACAGGCAGATATTTGCGGCAAAGTTTTAATATAGGATTTTTTTCAGGTTCAATTTTTTCATCTCCATCTTCCAGGTAGACACGAAATCCAGAGTAGATCAGGAGTACTCCGAAGATGTAAAGTATCCAATGAAACTCCTCGATAAGCAACGCACCTACGAAAATGAAAAACGCTCTGAATACAATGGCACCCAGAATACCCCAGAACAATACTTTATGATAATACTCCTCTTTAACTCTAAAATATTTCAGTATTAAAAGAATAACAAAGATGTTATCTACTGAAAGCGCATACTCGGTGAGGTATGCAGAGAAATATTCTACCGCGCCCTCAGCCCCGCTTTCATCATACAGGTAAATAAAAATACCGAAGCAGGTGGAAACAAAAACCCAAAAAATAGATTGATACAGTGCAGATTTTGTAGAAATTTTATGCGCTTGCTTATGAAATAAACCTAAGTCAAGAACAAGAAAAAGAATGATAATTACCGCAAAGACTCCGAAAAGGATTGTCTCTCTTTCGCTATGATTCCTAAAAATGGAAAAAAGAAGTATGTTCAAAGCTGATTGCAAATGGGGTCAAATTACCATTAAAGTATTCAGAAACTGCTTTTATTGTTAAGTTTCAGTATTCGTAATCTTCAAAACTACAAATATTATTTCATCCCCTAAAACTTACACGAATGATTTAAAGATCATTTTTTTAGCGTTCAGCGGTTACCTTGAACACAAATCGCAAACTCCTTGAATGAGCAAGTTCATCTCTTTCACTGAATATCCTTTTGGTAAATCAACTTTCGGAATGTTGACGTTAACGCAATTGGTTTGACCGCAGGAGATACACTTAAAATGAACATGGTCGTGGTGATGACCAGCAGTACCGCAAGCATCATCACACAGGGCGTATTTCAAACTGCCCTCATCATCAAGAACTTTATGAATTAGGCCTTTATCTAAAAAAGTTTTTAGAGTTCTATAGACCGTTACGCGATCAGACTCACTTACTTCTTTTTCGATATCACTATAGGATAATGCGTAGTCTGTTTCTAAAAATAGATGTAAAATCTCATGACGGGTAGGCGTTGAGCGCAACCGAAAATCACGAAGCAATCTTTCAGAAACAGCATTCATTATTATTGTAGTTGTAACTTCAGCAGGTTACTATAAATACCATTATTCAAACTGGTAAGTTCCGTATGTGATCCCATCTCTGCTAGCTGACCTTCCTTAATAACAAAGATACGATCAACTTTTTTAATGGTGCTTAATCGATGTGCTATGATGATACTTGTTCTTCCCTGCATCAATTTTTCTAATGCTTCCTGTACCAGCACTTCTGATTGCGCATCCAGAGAACTTGTCGCTTCATCAAGGATCAGTATTGCCGGATCTTTTAGAATAGCTCGCGCGATAGCAATTCTTTGCCTTTGTCCACCCGATAATTTTACTCCACGGTCGCCAACAATCGTTTCAAATCCTTCTGGAAAACTTTCTATAAACTCTAAAGCATTCGCTTTACGGGCCGCCATCCGAATATCTTCCTCTGATGCTCCTGGCCGACCATATCTAATGTTTTCTTTGATGGTGCCGCCAAATAAAATCACTTCCTGTGGCACAATGCCAATGTTCTCTCGAAAAGCGGTGAGGTTAAATTCAGAAATTGTTTTGTTATCTACTTTAATATCGCCTTTTTGTAGCGGGTAAAAACGCATCAGCAAATTGATGATGGTAGATTTTCCGGATCCACTTGGACCCACCAGTGCTATCTTCTCACCGGCATTAATCTTAAAGTTTAATTGTTTCAATACAGAAAAATCTACTCTGCTAGGATAGGAGAAAGAAACATCTGTGAAAGCAATATCGCCGCTCAGCTTTATATGTTCTGTAACAGATTCCGCCTCGTCTGGTTGTTGCAGTATTTCCAGTACGCGCTCAGAAGCACCAATTGATCTTTGCAACTGCGTGAATATATCTCCAAGGCCAGCAATAGAAAACCCGATAAATGAAGTGTAAAATATAAATGAAAACAGTTCTCCTACGGTTATTGATTTTGTTTGAACAAGACTAGCACCATACCAACCAACAGCAACGATACCTCCAAACAGTGCGAAGATGATAAAGGAAATGAACATCCCCCGATACCTGGCGGAATGAAGGGCAATGTTTACAACTTCTTTTAGAGCATTGCTATATCTATTGATTTCGAAAAGTTCGTTGGTAAAGGCTTTTACAATAGAAATTGACTGAAGTGATTCTTCAACAACAACATTCGCCTCAGCTAGTTTATCTTGTGTTTTTTTGGATAACGTTCGGATATATTTTCCAAAGATCAATGCTGCAATTACCAGCACCGGAAACGTGAGCAACATGAAAGCAGTTAACGTTGGGGCGAGATAAAATAATATTGCGGTCCCAAATATCAAGGTAAGTAGCTGCCGGAATAATTCAGCGAGTGTTAAGCTGAAAGTATCCTGCAAGGTGCCAACATCTGCTGTAATCCTGCTCATCAGTTCACCAACTCTTCTGTTGTCAAAAAAAGTCATGGGCAACCAGATAATCTTTTTATAAACTGATTGTCTAACATTGGCCATCCCCCGTTCGCTTACAATTGAAAAAGTATACACACGAATGAAGGAGAAGATACTCTGAAGAAAAAGAATGGCAATTAATACCAGCGCAACTTGATTGATAGAGGAGAAATATTTGGTATCGCCTGAAGCAACGTCTAAAAGATTTCCAGATAACCAGGGAAAAGCAATCAATGTTACGCTTGAAAGTGCAAGTGAAATTAATCCGATAATAAATAGACCTTTATAAGGGAGCATGAATTTGAATACACTGGAAAGTGTTTTCAGATTCGTTTTATTGATGGCTCGTTTATCTTCTTTGGTTATTGGCTCTTTTGTTCGCTTTGCCATAATGAATTATTCAATAATGATTTTGCCCTTAATTAAAAACGACACTGAATCTCCCAAAATCATTTTTTGTCCTCCTTGTATAGAGTAGGAAGTCAATATATTTTTATCTCCTACCTGATTGAATTCCATAGATAGTAAGCGACCGCTTTCGTATAAAGCGTTGCCGTCATTATACAACGCTTCAATTTTTCTTGGTTTATGGATAGAGTTTAAATAAAATATCCGCAGGTATCGAACAGGTTGTTTTTCCAGAGCAGAGATTGCTTTAACTGTCAGATTACTTGCTGGATCAAAAAGCCCATCATCAATAATATAACCGTTTCGGTTTATTGGTTTGTTTATCACCTCAAGTTGTCGGAAGATTTCTAACTCATTACTCCAAGCCAGCGTATCTTTCGGTGTATAGGTACTGTCATCATACTGAGGCCCTATGCGCGCTTCCTTTCGAAGACCAGCATGCTTTGAAGTAAGATAAGAAACCTGTACAGAAACCAGACTATCTACATTGTATAACGGAGCAATTTCTTTCTTTTCGTTGCACGAGAATAACAGCGCTGGCAGCACTGTCATGCTCAATAAAACATATTTTGTAAATCTAGTTTTGCAATAAAACATTACCGGTCATTTGTGGCGGTATTGGTATGCCCATTAATGTAAGAATTGTGGGTGCCAAGTCACCCAGCTTTCCATTTTTCAATTTTCCTTTGTACGCATTGTCAACAAGAATGCAAGGAACAAGGTTTGTTGTGTGCGCAGTATTTGGTGTGCCGTCATTATTTATCATCATATCCGCGTTGCCATGGTCTGCAATGATAATGACACTGTAATCACTTTTAAGTGCAGCTTCTGTTACCTTTTGAGCGCAGGCATCAACAACTTCGCATGCCTTAACTGCAGCTTCAAATACACCAGTGTGGCCAACCATATCAGGATTTGCAAAATTGAGACAAATAAAATCAGCTGATTTCATTTCAAGCTCCGGTATTATTTTGTCTTTAATTTCATTTGCACTCATCTCGGGCTTAAGATCGTAGGTTGCAACTTTAGGAGAAGGGCATAAAATGCGTGACTCTCCCTCAAAAGGATTTTCTCTTCCACCAGAAAAAAAGAAAGTTACGTGAGGATATTTTTCGGTTTCAGCGATACGAATTTGTTTTCTCCCTGCTGCGGCAACAACCTCGCCTAGGGTTTTTTCGAGATTATCTTTATCAAAAATGGTTTTTACATTCTCAAAAGAGTCATCATAATTGGTTAAAGTAATATAATGCAGTTTTAATTTTTTCATTCCCTGTTCCGGAAAATCCTGCTGCGTAAGCACCTCTGTTATTTCTCTTCCGCGATCGGTTCTGAAATTAAAACATAGCACAACATCACCTTCATTAATCGTTGCTACAGGTTTATCATTAGCATCTGTAACAACTATTGGTTGAATAAATTCATCCGTCACGTCTTCATCATAAGATTTCTGAATGTCTTTTAACGGATCTGTTGTCCTAATGCCTTCAGCTTTCACCATGACATTGTAGGCCAGTTTAACTCTTTCCCAGCGCTTATCACGGTCCATGGCGTAATACCTGCCTATAATACTGGCGAGTTTCCCCGTTGTTTTATTTAAATGATTGAGCAAATCAGTTAAATAAAGCAGTCCGCTTTTCGGGTCTGTATCTCTTCCATCCGTAAAGGCATGAATAAATAAATTCTTAACACCCTTTCTGTGTGCAAGGGATACCAGTCCTTTGAGGTGTTCAATATGGGAGTGCACACCACCATCTGATACCAACCCAATAAAATGAATATTCTTATTGTTGCTTTTAGCATAGGAGAATGCCTCCTCCAAAATTGGATTGTTATCAAGTTCTCTCTCCTGAATTGCTTTGTTAATTCTCACCAAATCCTGGTATACTATCCTACCAGCACCAATGTTCATATGTCCCACTTCTGAATTACCCATCTGGCCTACCGGTAAGCCGACAGCAAGTTCAGACGCTTCTAATTTACTATTGGCATATTTGGTGTATAATGAGTTGATAAAAGGCGTTTTAGCTTTATCTATTGCAGATACATTCTTGTTGGTTGCAATTCCCCAACCATCCAGAATCATCAGCAGAACTTTCTTATTCATTGTGTTAATAATTGTTTTGTTGTCAAATCGAATGGTCACTAATTGGACTTGGTGCAGGACCGTTTCATCAAGCTTGGTTTTAAGTTTGCTTCCTTAAAAGTGATTTTAAGCCTGCAAATATATAGACGTTTACATTAATTTGATTAACAATATTACATACAGCCGCTTAAATGGTCTCTTAATGTCGGTGGCAAATCTTATTTTACTATCTTTCAACAAATGGCATAATTTTGGCCATTAAAGACCATTGTCATGAAGGGGAATAGATTCATTGCTTTGTTCGTTTCAATTCTGCTGAGTATACAAATGTTCAGCGTTTTTGGGCAAACAGGTGTTATTGATCAGGTTAAAGAAACTATCAAAGCTGGTAGTGCGAAGGAGTTATCCAAATATCTGTATCAAACGGTTGACGTAACCATTGAAGGCAATTTACAAAGCTACAGCAAAGCGCAAGCTGAGTTTGTATTTAGGGACTTTTTCAAGCAACATCCTCCATCCGAGTTTAGCATCATCCATCAGGGCTCCTCAAAAGGCGGCCAACCATTTGCGATTGGGCAATTTAAAAGTGATGCAGACACTTACCGGGTGTTCATGAAGATAAAAGCCACAAACAACGAACAGCTTTTACAGGAGATTTCATTCTCCAAAGAGTAGGCTCCATTATTCTTCCTACAATTAAATGGACTAACACTTTAAACTTTATGTTACTGGTCTAATTTTGCACTTGTGAGACCAGCATACATTACAGACAATTTCTTAAATGATTTCATTTCTTCTGCTTTACAGGAAGATGTAGGAGATGGTGATCATTCGAGTCTCGCGTCAATCCCAGAAGATACGCAAAGCAAAGCCAAATTACTTGTAAAAGATAACGGTGTTCTGGCTGGCGTTGAAGTAGCGAAGGAGATCTTTTTTTTCTTTGATCCCAATTTACAGGTTGAGCTGCTCCTGAAGGACGGTGATCAGATCCAGAAAGGCGATATCGCGTTAACAGTAGCTGGTTCAGCAAGATCCATTTTAACAACAGAACGTTTGGTTCTTAATGTGATGCAACGCATGTGCGGAATTGCAACACATACATATCAATTAAATGAACTGATTAAAGGAACAACCGCAAGGTTGCTTGATACGCGTAAAACCACGCCCAACTTTCGTCTCCTGGAAAAATGGGCCGTGGCAATTGGTGGCGGCCAGAATCACCGAATAGGATTGTATGACCTCATCATGCTAAAGGACAATCATATTGATATGGCAGGAGGGATCCGAGCAGCAATCATTCGAACAAAAGATTATCTTCGCGCCAGAAATAAAAAATTGAAAATCGAAATTGAGACCAGAAGCATCGATGAAGTGCGGCAAGTGCTTGAGGTTGGAGAAGTTGATATTATTATGCTTGACAATATGGATTTCAAGACGATGAAGGAGGCGGTGAGTTTGATTAACGGAAGATTTGAAACTGAGGCCAGCGGTGGAATTACACAAGCAACTATCAGGAAAGTGGCCGAATGTGGTGTTGATTTTATTTCGGTTGGTGCTTTGACACACACAATAAAAAGTCTTGACCTTAGTCTTAAGGCAATGAAATAGTAATTAGAAAGTATTTTTAATATGATCGTAAAAACAAAGAATTACAGGCTCGATAAGAAAACGTATATCAGTATTGCTTTAAGAAGTATTTTGAAAAAACAAGGATGGATTGCAGCAGTAGCTGCTTTTGCCATCTGTTTAATGTACATCTGGATTCCGAGCATTTGGTGGTTTGTTGGTGCTGTTGTTGGTCTTGGACTTTATCTTTTGTTCTGGTATGTACAGTTCTATGGTGTAACACAACTTGAACAAGGCAAAATGTTATTCGAGAAATTTTCTTATGAGATCAGCAGTCAGCAAATTCTGATGAAAATAAACCCAAGAGAAGGAATGCCTTTAAAGTGGGATCAGATAAAAAGTGCTGTTGTTGGAAAAGATCATTTTGTTTTGTTTGTGAACAAGGCTCAGATCATCCACTTACCATTCAAGATTTTCAATACAGAGAATGAAAGAAAATTTTTAGCAAGTGTGTTAAAAAACAAAGGGCTTTTAAAATAAGAATTGCTGAGCAATTGCACATGCTATGGGCATAAAAAAGCTCACTCCCCAGCAAGCGAAAGAGAAGATTCAACACTACTGTGCCTATCAGGAGAGATCCCATTCCGAGGTTCGGCATAAGCTCTATTCTTACGGTTTATACAAAAGCGATGTTGACGAAATTCTATCGACCCTCATTGTCGATGGTTTTTTGAACGAAGAACGTTTTGCGAAAGCCTATGCGGGTGGAAAATTCAGGATGAAGAAATGGGGGCGATTAAAAATTGTTAATGGATTAGAGGCGAAGGGAGTATCTAAAACTTGTATTCGCCTGGGACTAAAAGAAATTGACGAAACCGATTACACAGAAGCACTTCATAGGATACTGCTTGATAAATCTTTCCTTATAGAAGAAGAAAATCTTTTTGTTAAACGAGATAAGCTCTCGAAGTTTGCGATTCAAAAAGGTTACGAACCTGAACTCGTTTGGAAAACACTTCGAGAAATCTTACCAGACCGGTGATTCCAAAATTATAGATACGTGTTATCCTCCAGGTTTATTTTAGCTCTTCTTAATTCGAAGTTTTGTCCAAGGTAAACCTTCCTCACCTGCGGATCGTTGGCAAGCTCTTCTGCGGTTCCGGCCTTAAACAGTTTTCCATCTACCATTAGATAAGCACGATCTGTAATAGAAAGTGTCTCATCTACATTATGGTCGGTAATTAATATACCAATGTTCTTGCTTTTTAAGCGAGAGACGATGTGTTGTATTTCTTCAACGGCTATCGGATCAACACCTGCAAAAGGCTCATCCAGTAATACAAATTTAGGATCCACAGCCAACGCCCTGGCTATTTCTGTTCTTCTTCGCTCTCCTCCAGATAATGACATGCCCTGGCTTTTTCTTACTTTTTGCAAGCTGAACTCTTCAATTAATTGGTCCACCTTTTCCTTACGTTCTTGCTTCGTAAAGTCACGCATCTCTAATACGGCGAGAATATTTTCTTCGACAGTGAGTTTCCTGAAAACAGAGGCTTCCTGTGCAAGGTATCCTATTCCTTTTTTTGCACGCTGATACATTGGCAGCGCGGTAATGTCCTCATTTTCAAGAAATATCTGCCCGCCATTTGGCTTTATCAAGCCAACGATCATATAAAAAGATGTTGTTTTGCCGGCACCATTCGGGCCTAATAAACCAACGATTTCGCCTTGAGCGACATGAACCGAAACGTCATTAACAACAGTTCTTGTCTTATATTTTTTAACCAGGTTTTCAGCACGCAGCACCATCTTATCTAAACTTGATATCTTTAATTCTTAATTGAACAGTAGTAAGTCCGTTATATGTATTTTCTTCTATCGTGAACGTCATGTTAAAGGGTTCTCTTTTAGCAAGGTTCTCATAGCAATCCGCAAGATCAAAACCAACGGCCTGAAATACATTATCATTGCCATCTTGACCTGCTAAAAACTTCACATGCTTGTCTTTAAAACTTGTTAATGAATTGAAAACATAAACATTTCGCGCTTCAAAAATTGGTTTTTGATTACCCGGACCAAAAGGAGCCATTTGCTTTAACACGTTTAGAAAATTGGGCGTAATAGAATCAAATGGTATTGATAAATCGACCTCCACCATTGGCACCATCATCTCATCTGTGAGCGTTGAGGATACAACCTCTTCAAACCTTTGTTGAAAGGCTTCCAAATTGCTGATGTCTAATGTTAGTCCAGCCGCGTATTTATGCCCGCCAAATTTTTCCAAAAGATCACTGCATCCTAAAATGGCATTATATAAATCGAAACCATTAATGCTTCTCGCAGAACCAGTTATTTTATTATTTGATTCAGTTAAAATCACAGTTGGTCTATAGTATTTCTCCACACACCTTGCAGCAACTATGCCAATAACTCCTTTATGCCACGTGTTTTTAAATAATACTGTAGACTTTGACGAGCGTAAGGCAACATTTGATTCGATCATTGCGATTGCCTCCTCTGTAATTGAAGAATCAAACTCTCTCCTTAAGTCATTTTTTAGATCAATTTTTTCAGCTAGAGAATTTGCTTCCTCTTCAGTTTTAGAAACAAGTAATTCAACTGCAGCCCTACCATGCGCTACGCGCCCAGCAGCATTGATTCTTGGGCCGAGCGTAAATACAATTCCTGAAACATCAAGGTCGTTTCTTATTCCGGCAATGTCTTTTAATGCTTTTAATCCAGGAAGAGGATTCTCGTTAAGTTTCTTTAATCCATAGTAACATAGAACTCTGTTCTCACCGATAATCGGAACAATATCTGAAGCGATACTTACCGCCACCAAATCAAGATATTCAAACAAATCTTCCTCGTTTCTGTAGGTACGAGCAAATGCCTGTATGAATTTGAACCCTAAACCGCATCCACTAAGATCAGGACATGGATATGAGCAATCATCTTGTTTTGGATCGAGGACAGCTATGGCATGTGGTATCGCATCATCAGGCAAGTGATGATCGCAAATAATGAAATCAATTCCCTTGAGGTGTGCTATTGCTACAACTTCAGATGCTTTGATCCCGCAGTCTAATGCAATGATAAGCGAGTATCCATTCTGTTCTGCCCATTCTATGCCTGCTAAAGAAACTCCGTATCCTTCTGCATATCGATCGGGAATATATATTTCACAATTAGCATGAAACTTCCGGAGATAGCTGTATACTAATGCTACTGCTGTTGTTCCATCTACATCGTAATCTCCATAGATCAGGATTTTTTCATTTGCATCTAACGCCTGCTTTAGGCGCTGAACTGCCTTGTGCATGTCTTTCATTAAAAAAGGATCATGCAAATCCTTTAAAGATGGCCTAAAAAAATTCTTTGCTGAATCAAAGTCCGTTACACCACGCTGGTAAAGAATGGTAGAAATAAAATTACTGGTATTAATAGCCTTACAAAGTGAAGCAACTACTTCTTTGGGCGGAATCTCCTTGTAAAGCCAGCGCTTCTCCATTACTTATTGTTGTTCGAATAGAATACTTCCATTGTTTCCTGGTTTTCCCTTCTCCCCCTTCACACCCACAATACCGGGACGACCATACATTTTCTTTTTTGGACCCAATCCCGATGGTCCACCATAGCCTGAAATGCCTCCATAACCGGGACTACCACCAAGTGTATTAACAATTACCTGGTTTCCAATCATTGCTCTGATGATTTGAGAACTTAATCCTCCAAACGTTAATGTTCCTCCTAATCCACCGCTGCCTCCTGCTCCTCCATTTCCGCCTTGCCCACCACTGCCACCGTTGCAATGCAATGTCCCCGGGCTTCCTCCTCCACCATTTCCGCCATCACCACCATCACCTCCATTGCCACCAGATAAGTCAATGATTAAGACTCCTTTGATTATAATTTTATCAATATAAAGAAAAAGATTCATCCCTGCTGTTCCATCAAGCCCGCGAATTCCATTTTTACCAGGAGTGCCGTCTTTGCATGGTCCCATGGATGTACGTCCCTCTAATCCTCTTCTGCCGCGGTTGCCCGTAATTCCTTTGCCATTGATCACGGCATAATTTTCAAATATTGCAACCTTGATTCGGACATAATTCTCGCTTTTTAATTCATTCAACTGAATTCTGGAAGAATCCATCATGATCAGGGTATCGGCCACGATGATATCTGATTTTCCCAGGTCGAAGGTTTCTTTTGAGGAGATTACTAATTTATTGACGCGAACCTGGGCTAGCAAGCAAAAAGGAGAAAAGAAAAATAAGAATAACCAATACTTTTTCATTCTATGAATTTGATCTCCTCCTCACGCCTTGATATAACCCGTAAAATAAAAAAGCGGTACCAATTTGATACCGCTTTTAAAGGTTTTATTTAATATTCTGATATTAATTTGTTGCTGCTGCTGATTTTTCACTAACAACACCCTCTAATACATCTTTTATTTCTACACGCGCACCATCTCTGTAAGGAACGATCCAAGCGTCTTTAACACCCATCTCGCGCATATACTTTTTGAATTGGTCAGCTTCCCAGTAATCCCTGAAAATACCGATAGTAACTTTTTGAGGTTCACCTTCTTTTACTTCACCGCCAAAATTCGGGTTGTTTTCAAAATACTTTGCAAGGTCTTTATTTTTAAAAGCACCTATTTGAACTTTGAACACCACGCCTTTGGAAAAATCCATTGAATTAACAGGCGGTGCTTCCTTCAACTGCGCCAATTCAGCCTTTGTTGCTGTTAATTGTGCTCTTGCTTGCGAAAGCTGATCTTCCATTTCTGCAATCCGAGCATCTTTGTCGCTCACGCTTGACTGAAGATCAGTAAGTTTTTGATTAAGGGATGACAACTGAGTTTGAGCCGCATCTTTATCCTCTATCAGTTGCTTGAGGTTAACGGGGTTTTTTGAATACTCTTTGGCTTTTTTCTTCCACTCTTTCTTTTCTTTTTTAGAAAGTTGGGCACTACTTAGAGAAGCTGAAAAAATTAAAGCCAGACAAAAAATGAAAGTAAGTCTATAATTCATGGCTTGATGGTTTATAACAACACTAAAAGTACGAAGAATTTTAAATATTTCTAAAAGCCGCTTATTTCTCCAGGCTTCCTACCATCTTTTCTGGTCTTACCCACTCGTCAAATTGCTCCGAAGTTAGCAGTCCGAGGCCGACCGCAGTTTCACGTAAAGTTTTATTTTCCTTGTGAGCAGTCTTCGCAATTTTAGCTGCGTTCTCATATCCAATATGAGGATTCAGTGCGGTTACCAACATCAGAGAATTTTCGAGATGCTGTTTAATCATATCTTCGTTTGGCAAGATGCCAACAGCACATTTGTCATTAAAAGAAACGCAAGCATCCCCGATGAGTCTTGCGGATTGCAATACGTTTGCTGCGATAAGCGGTTTAAAAACGTTCAATTCAAAATGACCCATAGCACCACCTACAGAAACAGCAACATCATTGCCCATAACCTGCGCACATACCATTGTTAAAGCTTCGGGTTGTGTAGGATTAACTTTACCTGGCATAATGGATGAACCTGGCTCATTATCCGGAATGATAATTTCGCCAATGCCACAACGTGGACCTGAACTTAACATTCGGATGTCATTTGCAATTTTCATTAACGCTACAGCAGCCCTCTTTAAAGCTCCTGATAATTCCACCATAGCATCGTGTGCCGCGAGAGCTTCAAATTTATTTGGTGCTGTTACAAATGGGTATCTTGTTAATTCAGCAATTTTTTTCGCCACCAATACATCGTAACCTTTAGGGCTATTCAACCCTGTTCCTACTGCTGTTCCACCCAATGCCAATTCACGCACTGCTTCAAGTGCATTTTTCAATGCTTTTATACTATTGTCAATTTGCTGAACATAACCTGAAATCTCCTGGCCGAGCGTTAATGGAGTTGCATCCATAAAATGTGTACGGCCTGTCTTCACAATATTTTTATACTCGTTGACTTTTTGCGATAAAGTTTCACGGAGTTTGAGCATCCCTGGAATTGTTACTTCAACAACCTGCGTGTAGGCTGCAATGTGCATTGCGGTTGGAAATGTGTCGTTAGAGGATTGTGATTTATTAACATCATCATTAGGATGAAGCACCTTTTTTTCATCGCTTAGTTTACCACCGTTTACAACATGCGCGCGATATGCAATTACTTCATTCACGTTCATATTGCTTTGTGTACCTGAGCCGGTTTGCCAGATTACGAGTGGAAATTCTCCGTCAAGTTTACCAGTAAGAATTTCGTCACAAACTTTTGCGATGAGGTCCTTTTTATCCGCAGCCAAAACTCCCAACTCATGATTAGCAAGTGCAGCAGCTTTCTTAAGATGAGCGAAGGCATAGATAATTTCCTTCGGCATGCTTGCTTCCGGGCCGATCTTAAAATTATTACGAGAACGTTCTGTTTGTGCACCCCAGTATTTATCAGCGGGAACCTGAACCTCTCCCATGGTATCTTTCTCTATGCGATAGCTCATAATTATTATTTGTTTCTAGCGGCAAAAATAACTTAGGAATTAATAAGATCGTCTGTTAATAGAATTTATTTTGAGCGTGTAACTAATACCTGCCAACTGTTGTGCAAGACGATGGCGAGTGGCAAGCGGAAGGACAGGATATTTATCCATTTGATTTTAACAGCAAGCAGGCCCACGTTTCTCTTTCGTCTCTTCTCACTTCAATCAATTTGTAAAAAGAAGCTTCCTTTAAAAGATCAGGAATATCATGTGTATAAAATCCACTAAGCAGTAATAAACCATTTTTTTCTAAGTAGGTAGAATAGATCTTAATCTCGTCTAGCAAAACATTTTTATTAATGTTCGCAAGAATGATATCAAACTTTCCTTCCAGGTTAACGTCCGTGATCTTGCCCCGCTGAAGTTTAATGTGTTTGCATTGATTGATTTGAATGTTTTCATTACCGTTGATCACACTCCATTCATCGATGTCAAATGCCTCAACATCAGCAGCGCCCAACTTCTCTGCCATTACTGACAATATTGCTGTTCCGCAACCAGCATCCATTACTCTTTTGCTTTGATGGTCAATGTCCATTTGACTTTTGATCATCAAATATGTGGTTTGATGATGTCCGGTACCAAACGACATTTTAGGCGTGATGATAATTTCGTGCTGATATTTTTTATCTATCTTATGAAAAGACGCGCGGATGAGGCAACGGTCATCTACAATAATGGGTTCATAATTTTTTTCCCATTCTTCATTCCAATTTTTCTTTTCAATTCTCTCAAACGAAAAGTCTATGGGCGTAAGATCCTCATACTTTTTTTTAAGATCAATCACTGCATTGTGATCATACCTTGTCTCCTCAACATATGCTTCGAATCCATTCTCATTTTCGAGGAAGGTGTCAAATCCAATCTCCGAAAGTTCGGCAATGAGGATTTCCGAAAATTCATTGTCGCATTTAACATCCAGGCGAGTATGGTACATTTTTAAAAGTTTGTTTAAAATTAGGTAAATTAGATGCTCAAGTATGAACAAAGCCCTAACATATAGAATATTATTAAACGAAGAGCCGGAAGGCGGATTCACAGTAACAGTGCCTGCATTGCCCGGATGCATTACTTATGGTGAAAACAAAGAGCATGCATTGACGATGGCTAGGGAGGCAATTGAAGGTTATATTGAAATTTTGAAAGAAAGAGGTGAGCATATTCCTGATGATAGTAAATCAATCGAATATTCTATCAGCATCTTGGCATGAAACCCAAAGAGCTAATTAAAATTTTAGAATCTAAAGGATTTGTCCTCAAAAGAATTTCCGGTAGTCATCACTTTTTTATCCAATTAGAAACAGGAAAAATTACAGTTGTTCCCGTTCATAATAAAGATTTACCAAAAGGAACATTCTATGCCATCTTAAAACAAGCTGGCATAGACAAGGATGAGTTACATGATTAAATGCTTTTGATAATCTCTGTAAATTCTCTTGACTTCAAGGATGCTCCACCAACAAGACCACCATCAACATCCGCGCAAGCAAATAATTCTTTCGCATTGGCGGCATTTACGCTTCCGCCATACAAAATTGAAATACTATCCGCGACTGGTTGACCATATTTTGAAGCGAGGTGCTTACGAATAACGGCATGTATAGCCTGCGCTTGTTGTGCCGATGCAGTTTTGCCAGTGCCTATTGCCCATACCGGCTCATACGCGATAACAATTTTTTGTAGTGAAGTTGCATCAAGGTGAAAGAGACTTTCTTCAACTTGCTGCTTCACTAGTTTTTCATGTTCGTTTTTTTCTCTTACTTCCAGCGGTTCGCCACAACAAAAAATAGGTGTGAGTCCATTCTTTAAAGCAACATCAACTTTCTTAGCCAACAATTTCCCGTCTTCGCCAAAATATTGTCTGCGCTCGCTGTGTCCAAGAATAACATAAGGAATATTGATTGACTTTAACATTAAGGCCGAAGTCTCTCCCGTATACGCGCCAGACTCATGCTCACTGCAATTTTGTGCACTTACCGCAATGCGATTATTGTTGCCTAATAAATTGCGCACAGGAATTAAATAAGGAAATGGCGTGCAAAAAATAACTTTTACGTTTCCTTTAACCTCATCGGCTACCATGCCCATGATTTCAGAAGCCAGCGTGTTAGCTTCTTCAAAAGTCTTATTCATTTTCCAATTACCGGCAACAATTTTTTGGCGCATACTGTCTGTGTTTATGTTTGGGGCCAAATATAAAATCTAATTGGAGATGTGAAAAATACAGGCTCGGTTTCGTTAAAACGTTAGCAACTTTTCAATCCCAAACGATTTCTGAAAATGACTAACGCTTTTTCGGTTTATAGCCAGAATCTTTGAACAGCTTTTGAGCATCACTGTTATTCATCAGTTCATTAAGAGAGGTTTTAGGATTTGCCTCCATGTATTGTTTTACAATTTGCCATCCAACCCATTGGCCTATCCGGCCAGGACATTTCTCTCCCACTTGGGTAGTGATTGGCCGCTCGGCAAGATAATTACGTTTGTCAATCATGCTTGTGGAAAACAATATCTTATCCTGGATAAATCTGCCCCAAATTAGATCTTCATTTTCTTTAGCGCCTTTAATTTCCTGAGCGGTGTACCATATCAGTGTACTGTCGGGTACGCATGGCAATATTTGCTTTGTGAAATAAAAAGACTTTCCATAAGCAACCATTTCGGCCAAAATGGTTTTGTCTTTCATGTTTGTTTTATTGAGCCTATCCTGAATTCCAAAAATCAGGATACATGACGGTACAATATCTTCAGGCTCATATTTCCTTAAAATATATTCATACTGCTTGGGGCGATACTTTGCTCCCTTGCCCAGGTAATGATCAAGACTTACAACGATAAGGGTATCACTTACGATTAAATCCGCATCAAATCCTGAAATAACGGTTTTGATTTTTGGCGGTTGGAACTCGGGGTAGTAATACTTTATGTTTTTAAAAGCATTGTTGAACTGGGCAGTGAGATCTGATAGATCACCAAACACCCTTTTTGTTTCTTGTAACAATGTATCAATATGCGGATCTCGGAACTTCCGGTACAATTCGTTGATAAAAGCAGAATCATTAGGGTATTCGTTCCTTCTGAAGATCAAGTCTCTCAGTACAGGTTCGTGCGAAAGTATTCTAACAAGATCATTTTTAGATTGAATATTTACTAGTGAATCCTGAAACTGCGTTATTTCAATTTGAAGATTAATTTCTGAAACATCGGGCTGAACAGCACATTCTTCACTTTCATTATTGTTGCAACTCCACAAGAAAATGACAGACAATAGCAGCCCTGCAATTTTTTTCATGCGCAAATATAATAACTGAAGTTGCTCAAAAGGGGAATTGGATTCGAAACTACCGACTGGAATACTGCTCTCCTTTGAAGTTAGTTAGTTGATTTATGAACAAGGATTTACGAATGAGGATTTACGAACTGTCATGACTTTCTAAATCTTAAATCGTTGTTCCTTGTTCTAAAATAAATTAGAAAGCCATCTGCATCTTTTTTTCTTGCGAACAAGCCTACTCTAATTGATATAACACCTTTGCGTGAGCCTACAAAGTAGTTAACTCACCCTCCTCTTACTTTCGCAAAAGAACAGGTGAGTTAACATTTAATAGACCTTACTTTATATCAAACGATAAATTGTCGGCTGGAGTATTTCTGGTGAGCCTTAAACTTTTTACATCATCATTCACGGTTACGTGCACAAGGTTGGATTGGTCATCAAAAACTTCAGTAATAATGCTGTTTTGCACCCTGATTGTTTTCCATTTTTTAACCTTACTCACTTCTATATATAAAATAAACGCATCCGATTCACGCTCAAGCCCGAGATATTTAACAACCTGGGGTTTATTATCCAGAGAAACTTTAAAATGGTTTTTCAAATATTCCTCCACCATTTGATCGGCCGTTCTTCCATTTCTTGGAGCAAGAATGTCTAATTCAGGATCGTTTAAATGACTTCTCAGGGTAGTTTCAAGATCATCCGTGAATACCCTCATCATGATTTTTAGCATTTTTTCGTCTTCTGCGTACTCAATTTCAGTAACTGAAATATGAAGCGGATGTAAAAAAAGCAATAAGGATACGACCTGAATGATATTACTGAAGATTACTGTAATGGCTATCATGACTAATTTGAAAACATATTAATTAGTAAAAGATTCTCCAAATATTGCGAATCGATTTCATTCCTGAACCAAAAGTGAACATGAACTTGTTTGAATTTGAAAACCTCTGGAACACTGTAGCAAGTTTTCCATTCAAAAATTAAGCGGTATTATTGAATTTTACTGCGGATTTTTATGAGTCAGTTTCGTCTTTATTTCGATCTCGGAAGAGATCACATCCTTGATTATGCTAATGGTTACGACCATATCTTATTTGTAGTCGCTTTGTGTGCATTGTATCAATTAAGAGATTGGCGGCAGGTTCTTATACTGGTTACCGCGTTTACGGTAGGGCATTCTATAACGTTAGCTTTATCAACCTTAAATGTTATTTCTGTAAGGGCTGAGCTTATAGAATTTTTGATTCCTGTAACCATTTTTATCACGGCAGTTTCAAATCTTTTTAAAGGGGAAGATAGCATCAGCGGCAGGGCGATGCAGTTGAACTATTTTTATGCAGGAACATTTGGTTTGATCCACGGTCTCGGATTCTCTTATTACTTGAAAAGTATTCTTGGGCGGGATAAGAGTATCGTATCCCAGCTTTTTGCCTTTAATATCGGCTTGGAGTTTGGACAAATAATTATTGTTGTCTTATTGCTTGTAACCTGCTTTATATTGGTAGATCTATTTGGTGTGAATCGCAGAGACTGGAAGCTGGTGGTGTCCTCTGCCGTAGGGGGCATCGCGCTAATACTGATGAAAGACAAGGCCTTCTGGATGTAACCTAATTTTTAAATCATTAACCTATTAACATAAACCTATGAGTCGTTTTCTTTTAATTATTCTTGTGCTGGCAGCAAATCTTGCGTGGGCACAAGAGACCAACAAGTGGCAGGGAAAGTTTGAGCAGCTTGAACAAACGCTACCGACACCCAATGAATATAGAACAGGGTCAGGCGCACCCGGTCCAAAGTATTGGCAACAACAAGCCGACTACGTAATTAATGTCGAGCTTGATGATGACAGACAAACCATTACCGGTTCTGAAACCATTACCTATCACAACAACTCACCGGATGTTCTGAAATACTTATGGCTTCAACTCGATCAAAATGTTCTTGCCGAAGAAAATACATTGGCGAGCACCAATACGGGAGTTGTTAAAGATTCTGCAGCAGCAAAAACATTTGCAGCACAGGTTTCAGATTTTAAAGCAGGCTTCAATATTGAAGGTGTAAAAGAAGTATCTGGTAAGGCACTTCCTTATACGATCAATAATACCATGATGCGTGTTGATCTTCCACAACCATTGAAATCTGGCGAAAAATATTCTTTCAATATAGACTGGTCTTATAACATCGTTGATCGCAGCGTGTTTGGTCAGCGGAGCGGACTAGAATTTTTCCCGGAAGACGGCAATTACATTTATACCATCGCACAGTTCTTTCCTCGCATGTGTGTATACGATGATTACCAGGGATGGCAGAATAAACAGTTTTTAGGACGAGGCGAGTTCACACTTCCTTTCGGGAATTATAAAGTCAGAATTACTGTACCTGCTGATCATATCGTGGGCTCTACCGGTGTATTACAAAATCCACAAGATGTATTGACAAAAACTGAAATTGAAAGATTTAATAAGGCGAAGAGTACTTACGATAAACCGGTAATTATTGTCACTCAAGCCGAAGCTGTCGCGAAAGAGAAAACAAAATCGAAACAAAAGAAAACATGGGAATACCACGCGGACAATGTGAGAGATTTTGCTTTTGCGACTTCAAGAAAATTTATTTGGGATGCACAGGCGGTGAAGATCGGAAACAAAACTCCGCTAGCGATGTCTTACTATCCTAAAGAAGGCAATCCGCTGTGGGAACAGGAATCCACTAAAGCTGTAAAAAATACAATCGAAGTGTATTCACGTTTTACAATAGATTATCCTTATCCAGTTGCAATCTCCGTTCACACGGCAAGTATTGGAATGGAGTATCCAATGATTTGCTTCAACTTTGGTCGTCCTAAAAAAGATGGTACATATACACCTCAGCTGAAACAAGGAATGATTGGAGTAATTGTTCACGAGGTAGGACACAACTTCTTTCCGATGATCATTAACAACGATGAACGCCAGACTACCTGGATGGATGAGGGTGTAAATAGTTTTGTTCAACTCATGACAGAGCTTGAAAGGTATCCGGAAATTGATTGGTCTCGCGGCAAGCCGTCAGGCATTGTAGGTTATATGAAAGGCGACAAAAATCTGATGCGTCCACTAATGACGAATTCAGAGCAGGTTATCCAATTTGGGCCTGAGCAATACGCGAAAGCTGCTACTGCATTGTACATTCTTCGCGAGACAGTAATGGGCAAAGAATTATTTGATGCTGCATTTAAAGAATATGCACAACGGTGGGCTTTCAAACATCCAAAGCCTGCAGATTTTTTCCGTACGCTTGAAGATGCTTCCGCAGTGGATCTGGATTGGTTCTGGAAAGGATGGTTTTATACAACTGATGTAACCGATCAAACAATCGACCAGGTAAAGTGGTATCGCTTACGTACAGAAAAATCAAAAACCGAAAAAGATGTAAAGGCTAAGAAAGGTGATCTTGCTTCCGGCACTACAGCAGAGAAAAAATATGACAATTTTAATAACGGTCCGGAAGAATTTACACTTACCAACACCGATCCTCAGTTCTACGGTGAATTTTTAAGCAAAGTGGATGATAAGGGTATCATGGCCAAGCTTGAAAATAAAAACATTTACGAAGTCACAATTTCAAACAAGGGTGGCCTTGTAATGCCAGTGATCATTGAATGGACTTTTAAAGATGGAACGAAAGAACTGCAGAAAATTCCTGCGGAGATCTGGAGAGTGAATGAAAGTAAAGCCAGTAAAGTTTTTGTTAAGGATAAAGAAGTAACAAACATCATGGTTGATCCTAACCTTGAAACTGCTGACGTTAATATTGAAGACAACATTTTCCCGAAGGTTCAAAGGGATTCAAAATTTGATGAGTTTAAGAAAAAGCAATAGTTGACAGTCCACAAAAAAATTGACAAAGAGACCAGGATAAATGAAACGTAAATTCTTAATAATAATTTTTAGTGCGATAGGCATGACGGCTTATGCACAGCAGCAAGGCGAAAGCTGGAAAGGAAAATTTGAACAGCTGGGTGAAGTTCTGCCAACACCCAATAGTTACCGAACGGGATCGGGTGCGCCTGGTCCTAATTATTGGCAACAACGCGCTGACTATGTTATAAATGTTGAGGTTGATGACAATACACAGATGCTTACAGGTTCGGAAACAATCACTTATTTTAACAACGCACCCGAAGCTTTAAATTATCTGTGGCTTCAGTTGGATCAAAATATATTTGGAGAGGATAACATGACCGATAAGACACAGACAGGAGTAGTGAAAGACTCAATCCCTGCTGGCTTTTTAGGTTACGTTTCTGGTATTACCGTTTCTGATTACAAAGGTGGTTATAACATCAAGTCTGTAAAAGATGCAAGCGGAAAAACGCTTCCACACATTATCAATAATACGATGATGCGTGTAAATCTTCCTGCTCCACTAAAGACAGGAGAGAAGTTCGTCTTTTCTGTCGACTGGTCTTATAAAGAATATGATCGTCATGCTTTCAATGGTCGTGGCGGTTATGAATTCTTCCCCGAAGATGGAAATTATCTTTACACTTTCGCACAATGGTTTCCACGCATGTGTGTGTTTGATGATTTTGAAGGATGGCAGAATAAACAATTCCTCGGAATGGGCGAGTTTGCTTTGACTTTCGGAAATTACAAAGTAAGAATTACAGTTCCTTCTGATCATATCGTTGGCGCGAGTGGTGTTTTACAAAATCCAAAAGATGTATTGAGCAAAGAGCAGCTCGAACGATTCGAAAAAGCAAAAACCACTTTCGATAATCCTGTACTTATTGTTACGGAAGCTGAAGCAAAACAAAAGGAAAAAACCAAGTCTGCGAGGAAGAGCACCTGGGAATTTCATGCTGATAATGTTCGCGACTTTGCGTTTGCACATTCACGCAAATTTATTTGGGATGCGATGGCTGTAAAGATTGGAAACAAAACGCCTTTAGCACAATCGCTTTATCCAAAAGAAGGAAATCCACTGTGGGGTAAAGAATCGACCAAAGCAATTAAGAACGCCCTTGAACTTTATTCAGAACGTACAATTGAATATCCGTATCCTGTTGCATTCTCTGTTCATACCGCAAACCAGGGGATGGAATATCCGATGATTTGTTTTAATGGTGGAAGACCAAATAAAGATGGTACTTACTCTCAGCAAACTTTGTTTAGCATGGTGATGGTTATCGTTCACGAAGTTGGTCATAACTTTTTTCCAATGATCATTAATTCAGACGAGCGTCAATGGTCATGGATGGATGAAGGTTTAAATACGTTTTTAGAAAAAGAAACCATGCGTGTTCGCTATCCTGAACTTTCAGGAACGAGAGGAACACCGAAAGGAATTGTTCCTTTTATGAAAGGAGATAAAAGTCAAATGCGACCGATCATGTCAATGTCGGATAACATTCGTCAAACGGAGTTCGGACCAAATGCTTACACAAAACCTTCGGCGGCTTTAACTGTATTGAGAGAAACCGTAATGGGACCGGAATTATTTGACCAGGCTTTTAAAGAATACTCCGAGCGTTGGGCATTTAAACATCCTAAGCCTGCTGATTTTTTCAGAACGATGGAAGATGCTTCTGCCGTTGACCTTGATTGGTTCTGGAGAGGTTGGTTCTTTACAACAGACCATGTTGATGTTGATTTGGCGGAGGTGAAATGGTTTGCGTTGAAAAATGAAAAAACTGATCCCGAGAAAAAAGACATTAAAGTAAAACAAGGCGATCTTGCCTCTTCCAATGGAGCTAATGCAGCTGCAAAAGATTTTGCTGACGGACCACAAGAATTTACGCTCGTTAATACGCCAGAACAATTGTATGGTGAATTTAAAAGCAGATTAGATGATAATGCTGTCCGCCAGAAGCTAGAAGGAAAAAATATTTATGAGTTGAAGTTTAAAAATGTTGGTGGACTAGTGACACCCATTGTAATTGAATGGACTTATAAAGACGGTTCTAAAGAGCTGGAGCGTATACCCGCTGAGATCTGGAGAATCAATGAAAGCGAAGCTTCAAAAGTTTTTGTGAAGAGTAAAGAGGTCATCAACATAGTCATTGACCCTAACACTGAACTCGCAGACGTGGAGACAAAAAACAATGTGTTCCCAAAGAATGTTGATTCCAAATTTGACCAGTTCAAAAAAGATAATAAATAGCAAGCCACTTATTTTATTGCGAGCCACTCCGTAAAAGGAGTGGCTTTTTTGTTTTATAAAAACGATCTTGCGAGTAACCTGACTTAAATCAATTTTCAATTATCATGGAACTTTGTAAGAACTGCGGAACTACTTTCGAAGGTAAATTTTGCCCTAACTGTTCTCAGAAAGCTGCAACACATCGCTTCACGGTTCGTCACTTAGCCCATGATATCATTCATGCTGTTACGCATACCGACAAAGGAATTCTATTTCTCATCAAGGAACTTTTCAGGAGACCAGGACGCGTTGCACTCGAATACAATGCTGGCAAAAGGAAGAAGTACTTTAATCCAATTACTTTTCTGTTGCTGATGTTGGCGTTGCAAACTTTCCTCTCACAAAAAACTGACATTTATACAGCATTCAATCGATCTATACTGGAGTTTGCAAAACAATCCTTGAATTCTGAATCGACGAAAAAGGTAGAAAAAAGTTTAAATGAAGCTGACAAGGCTACAGGAAAAATGCTTGAGTACAGTAAAATCGTAAACTTCGTCTTTATACCTTTCATCGCGTTGCTAACATGGTTCATGTTTAAAAAGTCTGGCCACAATTATGCGGAGAGTCTCATTTTAAATATTATGGTTTTTGGCGAGCTGTGCTTTCTATTTATCGTTTTTTGTCTGATCCCATTCATGATATTTCCAACCCTTGTGCTACCGCTGATGTACATCTACCTCTTGATTTCTTTTATTTACAGCTTCATCGCTTATAAACAATTCTTTAACCAACGTTGGGGAATCACGATTTTAAAAGGAATTCTCATCCAGTTTGTTTACATCATCCTTGTTCAATCCATCACGAGCTATACACTTCAATTTTTATAAAAAGTTTTCAACCAACTCAAATGAAAATACATTATTATTTAAGCGTTCTACTGGCACTGTTTACAGGAACAACAACTGCTCAGGAACAAAAGCAATGGCAGGGCAAATTTGAACAACTCGAACAAATGCTGCCCACCCCTAATGAGTATCGGTCTCCTTCAGGAGCACCAGGTCGACAATACTGGCAACAAAGAGCGGACTACGTGATCGATGCCGAGATCGATGAAACCAAAAACATTCTTACGGGAAAGGAGACGATCACATACTATAACAACTCTCCCGAATCACTTCGGTTTCTTTGGTTGCAGTTGGATCAGAATATCAACAAGAAGGGTAACGAAGACTTTGGTGATCTGTTGGGTACAATGCAAGATACGCTTACCACACTTGGTGTTCAATACCTGACCAGAGCGGTTGAGTTCGAAGCTGGTTATACGATCAAATCTATTGTAGACAAAAGCGGGAAGAATCTTCCGATTACGATCAACAACACAATGGGAAGGATCAATCTTCCAACACCTCTTAAATCTGGTGAAACTTATACCTTATCTATTCAATGGTCTTATCCCATCACAGACAGAAGTTTATTCCTGCTGTCGCGAGAAGGTTATGAACATTTTCCTGAAGACAACAATAATGTATATCTCATCGCGCATTGGTTTCCACGCATGTGTGTTTATGATGATTATGAGGGATGGCAGAATAAACAGTTTCAGAGGCTTGGTGAGTTTGCGTTAGAGTTTGGAAATTATAAAGTAAACATCACTGTTCCAGCTGACCACATTGTTGCGTCAACGGGAACTCTATTAAATCAAAAAGAAGTTTTATCTGCACAACAAATTGAACGTTTCGAAAAAGCAAAGACTTCTTTTGATAAACCGATGCTTGTAGTAACTGAGGCCGAGGCAAGAGAGAAAGAGAAAACAAAATCGACAGCAAAGAAAACGTGGAGATTTCAAGCGGATAACGTTCGTGATTTTGCATTGGCAAGTTCACGAAAATTTATCTGGGATGTGCAGGCAGTGAAGCTTCCAAGTAACACTGTTCTTGCAATGTCATTTTATCCTAAAGAAGGACTACCGGTTTGGTCAGAGGAATCAACTAAAGCGGTGAAGAATGCGTTGGAAATTTATTCTAAGTACAGTTTTGATTATCCATACCCTGTTGCCATTTCAGTCAATACTTCTAATATCGGAATGGAGTTTCCGATGATCAGCTTTAATGGAGGGAGACCGAAAAATGGTGTCATCAGCGAAGGCGCAAAAAAGGGAATGATCAGTACGATTGTTCATGAAGTGGGCCATAATTATTTTCCAATGATCGTGAGTTCTGATGAGCGTCAATGGTTTTGGATGGATGAGGGTTTAAATACTTTCCTGGAAGACATGACGAAAGAACAACGCTATGGCTGGGATGCATCACCAAAAGATATCGTTCCTTATATGAAGGGAGATAAAAATATTATGAAACCCGTGATGAGTACTGCGGATAATGTAGAACTTTTTCAGATTGGTAATAATGCTTATGCCAAACCCTCTGCCGCTTTGTATATTTTAAGGGAAACAGTAATGGGTCCTGAATTATTTGATAAAGCATTTAAAGAATATGCAACACGTTGGATGTACAAACACCCTAAACCTGCAGATTTTTTCCGTACGATGGAAGATGCTTCAGCAGTAGACCTAGACTGGTTTTGGAGAGGATGGTTTTATACAACCGATCATGTTGATATTGCCGTGGATGAAGTGAAGTGGTTTAAACTTAAAACACAGCAAACTGATCTTGAGAATAAAAATAAAAAAGTGAAATCAGGGGATCTTAATAGCGCATCTTCTTCTAAAAACACTGAAGACTTTAGTAATGGGCCGGAAGATTTTACATTGATCAACACACCTGATCAATTGTACGGTGAATTTAAGAGTAAGGTGGACGACAATGAGATTAGACAAAAGTTAGTAGGCAAAAATATCTATCAGATTAAATTTAAAAACATAGGAGGGCTTGTGATGCCGTTGGTCATTGAATGGACGTACAAAGATGGATCGAAGGAGATTGAAAAAATCCCTGCAGAAATCTGGAGAACGAATGAAAATGAAATCACGAAAGTTTTCATCAAAGAGAAAGAGGTAGTGAATATCATCCTCGATCCTAATTTTGAATTAGCAGATACTGAAATGACTAACAATACTTTTCCAAAGAAGGCTGTAGCGTCTAAGTTTGATCAGTTTAAAAGTAATAAGTGATCCAACGTGCTTTTGAAAATAATAAGGGTGTATGATTGTTCAAATCGTACACCCTTTTTAATAGCTAACTTTCATTACTAACCTACTTTTTTATCTCTGCTGTACCTGTTCCAGTAGAAACCTTTATCTGAATATCTTTCGTACCCAATTTTGCAGTTTTCTGGATTCTTTCGTTTCCATTGTCGTCATCAATCGTTTCTTCTTTATCGAATTTAAACGGAGCAACTATCTTCCCTCTGCTTTTTGATGCAGTCATTGTCACTTCTCCACTGATTTCACTTCCGTTAAAATTCAAAGTTGCATCACCCGATCCACTGTTGACGCTTATGTCATGGTTAAGCGCATCCGCTAAAGCAACTTCCGCATCTCCAGAACCTGTATTAAACTTGCTGTCGCCAGTTAATGAAAGCGCTTTTGCACGTAAATCACCGCTTCCTGCATTAACAGAAAAATCTCCGTTCAGTCTGTTTAATGAAATGTTTCCTGATCCTACATTCAACGAGAAGTTACCGCTTCCCTCTTCCAAACTAATATCGCCTGATCCTGTGTTTAACTTGATCTCACCATCAATACCATTTGCATTAATATTTCCTGATCCGGTATTGGAATTAAATGAACCCTTCAATGATGTTAACTCAATATCTCCTGAGCCTGTATTGGACTTTACGTCTGCAGTGAGGTGATCAAGACTAATATTTCCCGAGCCTGTATTAATATTAACGTTGACATTCTCTGGAATTTCCAGCTTCCATGTAGAAGAGCCCGAATGATTTCCTCTTGAAAATTTTTCTGTTAGTACAAGTTTATCGCCTTCCTGTTCGAACTGCGGAGTATATTCATCTTCATCGTAAGTAAATTCAAGGTTAAGTTTCACCTGCGCATCCCGACTCTTTTTAAAAGTAATGTCACCACTTGACGTTGTGATCTGAATTCTTTTAACGTTGCTGTAGTTTTTATTAACCGTCTTCTGTGCCGCTAGAACGAGCGAACAGAAAATGAATGTTGTTGTTAAGATTGTTTTCATACGCGTTACTGGTTTGTTGTAAGTACAGGCAGAAACGCTAAAGGTTGCATTGATTATAATGTTAATTTTTTAAACAACTCCCATGTTACTATCCCGAGGCAAACGGAAATGTTTAATGAATGCTTTGTTCCGTGCTGTGGTATTTCAATTGCCGCATCTCCTAATTCAATTGCCTCGTCACTCACGCCATGTACCTCATTTCCGAAAACAAGGCAGTATTGCTGGCCAGGGTCCAGGTCCATCTGGTGTAATGGCTTGCTTTCTGTTGTTTGTTCAATAATGATGATCTTATAATTTTCCTTCTTTAACCTTTCAATAAGAGAGCGTGTGCTTTCAGAATGTTCCCAGGCAACAGCATCGGTGGCGCCAAGCGCGGTTTTTTCAATTTCACGATGCGGAGGTGTGCCTGTTATTCCCGTAAGGTAAATTTTTTGGATTTTGAATGCATCGGCTGTTCGAAAGGCCGAGCCAACGTTGTGAAGGCTGCGAACATTATCAAGAACAATAACCACCGGAAGCTTTTGTGATCCTTTAAATTCATCAACAGAAATTCTACCTAATTCTTCAAGTTTGAGTTTTTTCATAAGTGATAATGCCGCTTGAGTGTATCAAAGTTTAAAATTAATGTTAAGCATTCTAATGGGAGAAAATTGTTGTTCGTTTATCTCACAAAACCTTTCGATTTTAAAATTCGTACGTTTCAACATGAAGTTTACCACTATTATCCTGCTCTGTCTATCCGTCCAATTAGCTGCGCAGGATCCTTATAAAAATATTTATTCGGAAAAAGCCTGGACGGAAAGAGATAAATGGCAAAAGTCTGAAGTGTTAATCAAGTTATTGAAGATTAAAGGAGGCAGTCACGTTGCTGATATTGGTTGCCATGAAGGTTACATGACTTTTAAGCTGGCGCAAACAGTAAAAGAACAAGGCAAAGTTTATGCGGTTGATGTTGAACCATCAAAACTGGACTTGCTCAAGATTCATCTTCAACGTGAGAATCTCAAACACGTTACTATCATTAAAGGTGAATACGACAATCCTAAATTGCCGCTTAACCAACTCAATGCTGTAATTATATTGGATACATATCACGAGATGGACGACCATGATCAAATTTTGCAACACGTTAAAGCTTCACTTAAAGTAAATGGCAGATTATTATTATGTGAGCCCATTGCAGAAGAACGAAAAAAACTCCAAAGGTCGGAGCAAGAAAAAAAACATGAACTCGGGATGATGTATGCGCTTGAAGACTTAAAAAAAGCAGGGTTCAAAATTATCTATCAAAAAGATCCGTTTATTGATCGCACCAATGAAAAAGGAGACAAAATGTGGGTGATTGTCGCTGAAAAATAGGATTCCTTATTATAATCACCAGAAATTCAACCGGATAAAAAAATCATCCAGTCTTAATTTCCCATCTTGAATTCTTAGCGCATCTTTGTTGTAATGGCCGAAGCAAGAACCACTACAGAAACCCCTTTGATGAAACAATACAATGCCATCAAGGCAAAGTATCCGGGTGCACTGCTTCTCTTCCGTGTTGGCGATTTTTATGAAACGTTCGGAGCGGACGCAATTAAGGCCAGTAAGATTTTAGATATCGTACTCACAAAACGAGGCAGCGGCTCTGCTTCTGAAATTGAGCTTGCAGGTTTTCCACATCATTCACTGGATACTTATTTACCTAAACTTGTTCGCGCAGGTAATCGTGTGGCGATTTGCGATCAGCTTGAGGACCCGCGATTTGTAAAAGGAATTGTAAAGCGGGGTGTAACCGAACTCGTAACGCCTGGGTTGTCCTACAACGACAACGTACTCGAGCGCAAGCAAAATAATTTCCTTGCCTCTGTTTTTGCTGGGAAGGAAATGTTGGGCATTGCATTTCTCGATGTTTCAACAGGCGAATTTTATGCAGCCCAAGGCAATGAAAATTATGTGCTGAAACTAATACAAGGTTTCGCTCCATCAGAAATCATTTACAGCAAACAATCAAGAGAGAAATTTGAAAAACTTTTAGGTGACGAATACAACACCTTTGCTTTAGATGAATGGGTATATGGATTTGACTATACCTATGAAAAACTTATAGGCCAATTTAAAACTGCATCACTTAAAGGATTTGGGATTGATGAATTAGGAGAGGCGATCATTGCTGCCGGTGCAATCATCCATTACCTGGAGGACACAGAACATCGCGATACTTCTCACATCGCGTACATCTCTCGCATCGACGAAGACAAATATGTATGGCTCGATAAATTTACCATTCGCAATCTTGAAATCGTTCACTCACCACATGAAGGTGGCGTGCCGCTCATTGATATTCTTGATCAGACAGTAACACCAATGGGTTCTCGTCAAATGAGAAAATGGATGATCTTACCGCTAAAAGATAAGATTGCCATTGACGAGCGATTGAAGGTTGTTGATAATTTTTATAATGATGGTTCGCTTGCCGATAAACTCCTTGAATCCTTAAAGCAGATTGCAGACCTTGAGCGGCTCATCTCGAAAGTTGCCGTTAACCGGATTAATCCAAGGGAGATGGTTCAGCTGAAGCGATCATTAAAGTGTATTGGACCTATTCGGCAGTTACTCGCGCAGCACTCATCGCACGAATTAAAAAAACTTGCTGATCAACTTCATCTGTGTGAATTTCTTTTGGAGAAAATTGAAAAGGAATTACGGGAAGATGTATCGATACACAGTAATCTTGGTGGGTTGATAAAAGAAGGTATTGATGCAGAACTAGATGAGTTGCAAAAAATTTCTTTTTCAGGAAAAGATTATTTGTTGCAGATTCAAAAGAGAGAAGTTGAGCGAACAGGAATTTCTTCATTAAAAATATCTTATAATAAAGTTTTCGGTTATTATCTAGAAGTAAGTAATTCTAATAAAGAAAAAGTTCCTACTGACTGGATTCGTAGGCAGACTTTAGTCAATGCAGAAAGGTTTATCACAGAAGAGTTAAAAATTTACGAGGAGAAGATTCTTCATGCCGAAGATAAGCTCGTTGTAATTGAGCAAAGAATTTTTAATGCACTCGTTCACCATACTGCAGGGTTTGTTCCCCAGATCCAACAGAATGCTCGCGTCATTGCTCAACTTGATTGCTTTCTTTCATTTGCATCGGTAGCAAAAGCAAATCGCTATAAGAAACCAGTAATCAATGATTCATTAATCCTTGACATCAAAGCTGGTCGGCATCCAGTGATTGAAAAACAGTTACCGATAGGTGAAACGTATGTGCCGAACGACATTTACTTAGACAGTGAAAAGCAACAGATTTTAATTATTACTGGTCCGAACATGGCAGGTAAATCTGCCTTATTGCGACAAACTGCGCTGATTGTTTTGCTTGCTCAGATTGGAAGTTTTGTTCCCGCGGATAGTGCAGAGATCGGCATCGTTGATAAGATCTTTACAAGGGTAGGTGCGTCAGATAATTTATCAAGAGGCGAATCTACCTTTATGGTAGAGATGACAGAGACTGCAAGTATTCTTAACAATCTTAGTCATCGCAGTTTGATTCTCATGGATGAAATTGGGCGGGGAACGAGTACTTACGATGGCGTATCTATTGCATGGGCAATTGTAGAATATTTACATAACCACAGCCATAAAGACTGTAAACCCAAGACTCTATTTGCTACCCATTATCATGAACTTAATCAACTTGAAGAAGATCTGACAAGGGTTAAAAACTTTAATGTATCCGTAAAAGAAATTGGTGATAAGATCATCTTCATGCGGAAGTTGAAAGAGGGAGGAAGTGAACATAGTTTTGGAATTCATGTTGCACAGCTCGCGGGAATGCCAAACAAAATTGTTTTTCGTGCGAATGAAATCTTACATTTCCTTGAAAAAGACAGGCACAAAAATGAGAAAAGAAAGGTTCAGGAAATTCCAAAACCAACCCCTCAAATGAGTTTGTTCGAAAGCGATCCTCGCTTCAAAGAAATGGAAGAAATGCTGATGAAGATCGATATCAATACCATGAGCCCGGTGGAAGCACTTCTAAAATTGAATGAATTAATATCCGTGTTGAAGAAAAAATAATATAAAGTTCAAATCAATTAGCGCTGATTTTATCTTGTTGAATTACTACTGTTCTTTTTTTTGATTCTGACATCCTTTTTCTAATTCTGCTTAGTGACTCAGGTTGAATGCCAAGATATGATGCAATGTATTGCTGCGGAATTCTTTCTATAATTTGAGGCTGTTGTGTCATGAGCTTTAAATAATTCTCTTCAGGGCTATTGTACAAAAGACTATGGGTTCGATCGCAAAGTATCAAGAATAAATTTTCCGCCAACAGCCTTCCGTATTTTTCCCATATTGGATAGTTTGAATACAACAACTGTGTTTTATCATAACTCAATTCTATCAAATCGCAATCCTCAAGCGCCTTCATGTCGAGCTCAGATGGTCTTCGTGTCAGGAAGCTTTCATAAGCAGTAGCGTATTCATGCTCAAAGAAAAACTTTTTTGTAAATTCCTGACCATTGTGTTCTTTGTAAACCCGAAACGATCCCTTGTTAATAAAAGAGACATGATTACACACCTGGCCTTCACGAATCAGATACTCACCTTTTTTGAGAAATCTTCTCGTTAATGAATCACGGTGTGCCTTCCACTCTTGTTCAGTTGCAGGAACAATGCGTTTTATAAATTCATACAAAGGCGTGTACTCATCAGCATGCATGCTAAAAGTTAATGAGAATCTACACGAGTTGTTATAGTTTCAGCTAAAACTTTGTCGCGTTAAGCCTTTCAATCGATAGAAAAACAGGTTTCTGCACGTAGTCGACTACTTCAGCCCATCAAAAAGTAAACCTTACAAAAGGAACGGGAAAAAACGTCTGCTGATATTGTGTTACAACACTGTTTGTTCTTGGGTTGTAACTTTGCGAAAAGATGTTTTGATTATTGGTTACATTCTGTAAGTCGAAGGCAACTTCGAGCGTGCTCTTTGCATACTCTTTTCGATAAGAAAGTTTTATATCTGTTCTAAAATACGCATCCTGCTGTTCGCTGAAAGCCAAAGCTTCACTATAGATAGTGCGACCATACTGTTGTGACTTTTGGAAATCAATTGGTGTAAGATACTTTCCGCCGATGGTTGTCAACTTTACATTAACCGAGAAAAATTTTCCTTTTTTTCCAATGCTCCACTCTTTGCCCGCGAGAAGATTGAGCACATACTTAGTATTGAAGGCAGTATTGCGTTCAATACCATCACTTCCTTTGTATCGTGAATCAAATAATGAAGTAGTAAATAAATAGTAATATCCTTTGCTATAAAATCTTTCCAGCGTAAGCTCTAGACCATAGTTTCTCCCTGTACCATTATTCACCAAACTGTCTTCATCAGTAGGCCCAAAGCTCACTCCGGTATTCAAGGCCGAAAAAGTACTGGGAGCTTGCTCTACCGGTACGTTGCTAAGATTTTGGTAGTACACTTCAGCTTTCAGCCTCGTATTATTAGAAATGTTCCAATCATAAGTAACAACATAGTGCTGGCTCTGGGTAAAGTCAAGATCTTTATTGGTGAGCACAAGACTTCCAACTTCAGTTTTAGTCTGCAGGAATGATGTGGTGATATTATGAATTTGGTGATGCAAGCCATAACCAAGACTTAAAGAATGAAAGCCATTGATTACATATTGGAAACTCACACGCGGCTCTGCTACAAACTGTTTATTTAGTGAATAATACTGAGCGTGAACACCAGTGTTTAATGATAATTTATTACTAAACCGATGTCTCCAGGTTGTATAACCTTGATACAGTATAGTATTCCCATCTACATCTAGCCTAACTGTATCCCTGTTTAGATTTGCATAAACATCGCGATTAAACAAACCAAAGTTCATGGCATCAATGTAGAAGCCTGAGGTAAGACTATTTTTAGAATTGAATTTTGTACGCGTATATAAGTTGACAGAGTACTTTGTTGTGCTGAAGTCCGCTTCACTATCAAGGTATCTTTCAACAACTTCATTTTCAGAATTCCGAACAAGAGAATCGGCATAAAAACTTTCGCTGGTCGAGCTTAGTCCCAATGTTAGTTTAGCAAAAGTTTTATCTGAAAGTGTTCTCTCGTACGCTACACCGAGCACACCAGTTTGATATCTGGGATAAGCGTCTTGATTTTCACTTCCATACAAGTCATCATTTGCTTCGAGGTCTGCTTCACTGCCGAGCAAATCTATTTCACTTAAACCGCCAACACCAAAAATGGATAACTTTCCTTTTTCACCAGTCGGTACGTTGATTTTAAAATTTAAATCCTGATAAAGCGGAGTATTTGAGCCTGTTCCAAATTCAAGGCCCAATGTTTGAAAAATGGCAAGGGTGGAATATCTGTAATTAACAATGTAAGATGCCTTCGATTTTTTAGAAAAAGGTCCCTCCGCTCCAACTTCAAAGCCATTGAAACCTATCTGACCAATGAATTCCTTTTTTTCATTATTCCCATTGCGAAGGCGAAGATCAAAAACACCAGCCGTAGCGTTACCATATTGTGCAGGAAATGCACTTGTGAGGAAGTCTGATTTATCAAGATTGTTGTTGTTGAGAATACTTACGGGGCCTCCGGTAGCAACGAGTGCACCAAAGTGGTTGGGGTTAGGAATGTTCAATCCCTCGAGCTGCCACAACATGCCGGTAGGAGAATTACCACGCACGACAATATCATTCCTGGAATCATCGCCTCCCACTACACCCGCGAAGTTTGCTGCCATGCGTGAAGGATCACCAATGGCGCCAGCATACCGTTTCGTATCGTCAACATTAAAAGATCTAGAACTTACAATAGCTAAGTCGTTATTCGTTGCTGTTTTGTCTTCTTTCGTGTCTGCTACAATTACAACTTCTTTTAGATTACTGACTCGTTCTGTCAATCGAATGTTAAGAATAACTTCTTTGCCTGCGGTTACTACAATGTTAGAAAGTGTTTGTTCTTCGTAACCTAAATACGAGATTTTAATTGTTTGCCTGCCTACTGCAACGTTGCTGATCCTATAATTTCCGTTTTCATCTGTCGTGCTGCCAAGATTACTCGCCTCGGAAATAATTGCTACACTCACACCGATCAAAGGCGTTTGTGATACTTCATCTATTACCTGCCCGCGAATGGTTTGGGTAGATTGTGCATTAGCACTTAAGTTGATCAAAAATAAAAAGGAAGGCAGTAAGTAATTGATAAATGAAAAGGCAGACTTTGTTGTCATGGGATTATGATTTGTTTTCCTGATACAAAGTTGGCAGACTTTATTTTCCTGCACCTTGATGCAAGTTAAGTTTCGGAACGTATTTTCTTGATCAAAATCAAGAAATGCAACTATCCTTTTTGCGCGATCTTTTTTCTGATTCTGCTCAATGTCTCCGGTTCAATACCAAGGTAGGAGGCAATAAGATGTTGGGGTACGCGAGAAATGACCTTTGGGCGTTCCTTCATTAATTTAAGATAAGCTTCCTCCGGGCTGTCATTCAATAGTGATACATTTCTGTTTCTGATCCCAATAATTGTGTTTTCGGCCATCAACCTTCCAAGGCGCTCATACTTTGGAGTTTCATTATACAATCTTTCTAATTCACGGAAAGGAATGATCAGTAATTCTGTTGACTCAATAGCCTCGACACCTACCATCGAGGGTTGCTTCGTCAACCAACTTTCGTAGTCTGTATACCAACTGTTTTCAAAGAAGAACTGTGACGTGCGCTCAACTTCATTCTTCTCGATATAGGTTCTCATACAACCTTTTACAATAAAAGCAATTTCTGTACACACAGTGCCGGAAGGAAACCAATACGCTTTCTTTTTAACCTCTCTCATATAGAACAATTGGGCGAACTGAAGGCATTCTTCCTCTGACAAGTTAATGAAGCGTGAAATGCTGGCTTTCAATTGCTGATCGGCTGTAGTTCTTGGTGTCACGATATGGTTGGATTATATAATAACATTAGTCGGATAACAGGTTTTTAAATTTTATTTCACCGGCAGGTATCTAAGGAGCTAATAAAGATGATCTACTTTAATTTTAAATAACATTAAAGCAATGAATTTCAGTTTTTAGACCCGACCTTTGTACCAGTACTCGTTGATGTGTAATAGCAGACGCATGGCGAACTTAATAGATCAACTCTGCTGTTAAAAGAGCTTATGAGTGAAACAGTGTTAACACCGGAAGCGCGCAACAAACCAGTCCTTAAACAGGAGATCGTTTTTGCTGCTGTGCATTTAGTTCCCCTCGCCGCCATTTGGACAGGCGCTACTTTATTTGATTGGATTGTTTGTGCAGTGCTTTATGTAACACGAATGTTTTGGGTAACCGGTGGATACCACCGCTACTTCGCGCATAAGTCTTACAAGACATCTCGTTTGTTTCAGTTTATCATTGCCTTTATGGCTCAGACTTCTGCTCAGAAAGGCGCACTATGGTGGGCCGCTCATCACCGTCATCATCATCGCCACAGCGACACACCTGCTGATCCGCATTCAATGAAGATATATGGCTTCTGGTATTCACATATCGGATGGATCGTTGGTCCGGACTTCAAAAAAACCGATTATAAAACGATTGGTGATTATGCAAAATATCCTGAACTCGTTTGGTTGAATAAGAATCATTATCTGCCGCCTTTAATATTAGCAACTGTCGTTACTATACTTGGTGGAATTGTTAACGGTGGAAGCATCACTGAGACATTCTCAGCGACAGGAGGTTTATCCACCTTATTTATTGGATTCTTTTTAAGCACGGTGATATTATATCATGGCACGTTTTCAATTAATTCTATTATGCACAAATTTGGCAACCAGCGTTATGAAACTGGGGAAGAGTCGAAGAACAGTTTGTGGTTAGCCTTGATTACCTTAGGAGAAGGTTGGCACAACAACCATCATTACTATGAAACAGCAAGTAGGCAAGGGTTTTTCTGGTGGGAGGTAGACATTACCTGGTATGTCTTAAGATTCTTTGCTGCACTCGGCCTCATTTGGGATTTGAAAGGAGTACCAAAACACATTAAGTACTCAAAGAACAAGCAACATGCTCAGGAATTGAGAAAAGAGGCGGAGCAGCAGAAACAGTTTGCTTGATTACCGGAGAAATATCATAAGAGTCTGTCATTGTTTTTTTTTAAAAAAGTGGCAGACTCTTGCATTTTTAGAAAGCCTCGTTAAATTTGCACTCCCTTAACCAAAGGAATTAAATTAATA